>Ga0183099_1000131_pt1 | contig 72667 bp, 71 predicted proteins | sample Biomet1_FD_127788 | JGI IMG/M metagenome (GOLD analysis project Ga0183099, IMG submission 127788) | Microbial communities from bioreactor (seeded with anoxic lake sediment) at LBNL, California, USA - Biofuel metagenome 1 | ecosystem: Engineered > Bioreactor > Anaerobic > Unclassified ...
CGCGCTTGCTCATGATGTCACCTGTATGCTTCTGAGGTGTATGTTAACACCTTAATCAGGTGGCCAAATTCACTATGCCACTACAGTGATACCCTTGTTTGCGTCAATGCCAACCGATAACTGAAATCGAGTACAACCGGATCAATACACCCAGATGCAAAACAATATCGCTGCATAAAGTTGCTGAGTTTATCAATCGTGACACGACCACCTTCAATGAGTTTGTCCGAGTACGTCTTCAACCGTTGCTGTAGCATTTCAACGGTCATTGCCTTACTCAATAATGGATGAACTCCGCTGGAATAATTTGCGCGAATTAATGTCAGTAAAAAATCCGGACACGGCGTAAAAACAAATGATTGAGTTTGCGTAAGTCCTTTCGCAATATCATCCAAATTGGGTTTAGCTGAATATACGACGGGGAAACACCACCAACCATCGCCTTTTTCATCAAGATATAATCCCTGAGTTAATTCCTTTAGATCATCAAAAACAGACAAATCCGTAATATCTTCGAATGTTTTTCCAAGCAATAACATTAACCAACAAATCAACACCATTTCATGGCTGGCGTGATCTGAACGCTTCCCATTTTTTTGTAAATAATGAATAAACCTTGCTAGCTCAGATCCTTTCAGTAATTCTGTATTTTGCAGAACTACATTCTGACCCCGGCGGACCTTTCCTGTAACGTCAATCGCTTTACGTCGTTGCATACGAGGATCGACTGCACGCACTGCCGCCGTTGTTTCTCGCTTATCCCGTTTTGTTTCGCAGTGACTGTCTTCCAATGCAAAATCTTGTGCAGGACACATATCATCAGGCTCAAGACCATCGGCGCTTATTTGTGCTGGTAACGCAGGCAAGATTTCGAGTAATTGATCATCATTGCCCTGGATCGACGCACTTCGCGTTTTATTGTATCGACGTTCAATTCTTCGCTGAAAACGGCTAATACGACTGCGATGCCCAGGAGGAGTCCAATCTTCCAATAAAAAATGCATGAGACTGTGTAAATAGTTTACATTTCGTTGTTCAATACTTGGGCTGGTCTCTTTGCAATAAACGTCAATCCTCTTAGCCAATAAGACTGGTTCAGTCGGTAAATTCCCCCCTAGTTGTTGGATAAATTTCTGCATATCACTATTCTTATGATCAAATAGTAAACGTGCAGCACTACAGACCTCTTGTTCTCGTGTCTGAGAGGATGTGCTAAGTGCGTTATTCTGTAACACATTTAATCGTGCGTAATACAATTCAATAAAGAATAATTGAAATAGACGAGACGTCTTATTCTTTGAATATTTAAAAGCACTGAATAACCAGGCATAAAACGGATTATGCTGACACCAACCATCTGCCATATGTTGGTTATCTGCTGCTTTTGAAACCACCTTGTCATCAATTTTATGCGCATATTGCAAAGCAGGAAAAAACCAATCAGGGAAAGAATATATTTTTTGGAGACGAAATTTAATTGCAGCATCTTGAATGTATTCATTGATATTTCGCAGAACAATCATAATGCCACGAGCATCCTTGGGTGCCTGAATACGATCCAACCATTCGTTCAGATATTCTTCAATTTCATAACGTTCAATATCCGGTTGATAAAAATTCGTATAGTTAAAAAAATAATCAGATAATGTTTCTAGCGTTAAATTGCTACTCATTCATCGCCCCGCTTATTACATGCGGGGACAAACGTCTTTGAACTAATACCTAACCACTCACACAACTCCAGTTTAGTTTTTATCGATGGGAACAATTGAGACCATAATTCATGATCAAATAATGATTGATTATCTAAGCAACCAAACCAAGCGTATAAATGATCCGCTAATTGAGATGATGAACCAAGAAAACACTGTTTCAACAGATTTCTCGTCATCTCATTAAGAAGTAATAATTCACGAATTTCACCTGTCGGTGGTTTATGTAGCAAAAATACGGGAACACTCGTTAACGTTTTATTTACCGAGACAAACTTCTGGATACGATGATATGTAAAGATCCCTGATATCACCTTCACTTGTTCACTGCCATTTCGCTTATATCCAATCAAAGGTTGTTGAATGGCATCTAATAAAACTAATCCCTTATCATCCTTGGAATCAGACAATGGTAGCCCCGTTAGGCTGGCAACATAAGATGATCGATCCAGTAATTTGCGGCAGACATCATCAAGCAACAAAAGCTCAACATTTGTATTCACAAATTGTCCTTTTGACAGCAGATCTTGAGCATACGCAGAGAGACCCATAAAGCCCCCAATAGGCACTCACCAGAAGAAAAAAGGAAATCTAAAATTTGTGCCTATTTTGTGCCTAAAATTTCATGAAAACTCAATAAAATAACTAAATAAACTTGAGCCACATCAGAAAATAACGACATAACTATATGTTTTATATGTATGTATACTACGATATAAGTGTTTAGGCTTGGATTGGCAATTCATTGGAAACATCTTGACATGGTGGGGGTCGATGGTTCGAGTCCATTAGGACGCACCAATTCTCCTAATAATACAGTCAGTTAACATACCATCTGTTTCTAACCACCTTAAATTTGCATCCATTTGGAATCATTTTCCCTGCATCTTCTTAATGTAAAAAAATCTTTCATTACTCAGAAAAAATGCCTGACTCATATCTTGTTAGGCACAAATGGTCACATGTGTGACCATCTGGTGACCACGCTGTTTTCTAAACCTAAGAGAAAACTCAGATGTACTGGATACAGATTGCCGAACATCGTTACATTTCGAACCCGTTGTTTTATTCGGGATCCAAGGGTCACCAAGTCATACAGATGAATTACTCTTAGTTAGTGAGCAATGCTCGGCGTTTTTCAAGGTAGTTTACATCGATTTAATTTCTACACCCGCCTGTTGCAGCGCCGTTTTAACCTTATTGGCAAAACTCAGTGCATGCGCACCATCACCATGAATACATATGGTGTCTGCTTCAAGCGCCACCCACTCCCCTGTGACTGCTTTCACGCGTTTTTCCATTACCATCGTCAGAACCTGCTGCACCGCTTCTTTATCCGATTCCAGCAAAGCGTTGGGCTGTGATCGCCGTGTCAGAGAGCCATCCGCCTGATAAGATCGATCGGCAAACACTTCATTCGCTACTCTCAATCCAGCCGCCTCACCCGCTCGAATCAGTTCGCTGCCTGCCAAGCCATACAACACCAGAGAAGCATCGATATCTCGCACAGCAAGGGCAATCGCATCTGCCAATGCACGATCTTTTGCCGCCATGTTATAAAGTGCCCCATGCGGTTTCACATGATGCAAACTGACACCCGCCGCTTTCGCAAAACCAGCTAAAGCGCCCACCTGATACACCACCATGTCGTAGGCCTCTTGTGGCATAATTTGCATATTCCGGCGACCAAACCCAACTAAGTCAGGTAAGCCCGGATGTGCGCCAATCGCAACGCCATGTGCAACTGCTGCTGCGATGGTTTGACGCATGATTCCCGGATCACCCGCATGAAATCCACAAGCAATATTGGCCGAACTCACCAGCGGCATGATCTGCAGATCGGTGCCCATTTGGTAAGCGCCGAAGCTTTCTCCCATATCGCAATTTAAGTCAACTTGTGCCATTTCTGTATCCCTAGTCTATGTTTTTGCCGACAACGCCAGAGCGATGCGGGTCAGATAAAGTTGTTGCTGTTGTTTCGCTTGCGCAGCCTCAGCTCGACTCACTTTTCTGAAATGAACAAAGGCGCCAGGCCGTAATTGCCCTAATTTCCACAGATCGGATTGAATCACGCTGGCAATTCGTGGATAACCGCCCGTTGCTTGAGCTTCTGCAGCCAGAATGATTGGTTGACCGTTCGGTGGTACCTGAATCGTGCCGGGGAAAACACCATGTGAAAGTAGATCACGCGATTCACAACGGGCAAGGTTGTCACCTTCCAGACGAAATCCCATCCGGTTGCAGTCTGCTGTGATCTTCCAACCCTGAGAGAAAAAGGCATCTTGGACCGATGGTTCAAATTGCTCTGCCTCTGGGCCGGCTAACACCCGTACCACCTGATTCAGGACCGGCAGTAATACACCGCGCGTTTTCAGTTGTTTCGGATTTTTCTTCCCGATTGGTAATAAATCACCCGTTTGCAATTTACGACCTTGCCAGCCGCCAAAACCGCCTTGCACATCGGTTGCCCGAGAGCCCATCAATGCAGGCACTTCAATGCCGCCATCGAATGCCAGATAGGCACATAAGCCGTTGCGGGGCATATTAATCAACAGCTCGTCACCTGCCCGAGCACGCTTTGTCCACCCCAGATGAACGGGTTTGCCATTCAAGGTGGCGAAACATTCACAACCTGCCAGTGCGAACCAAATTTCTTTTAAAAACCGGATCCGTGTATTGCCGAATAACATTTCAAGCCCAGCGGCATCATCAGAATTTCCGACCAGTCGATTGGCAATCCGTAATGACAAACCATCTAATGCCCCAGCACGACTCACGCCCTGATGTCGCGAGCCATGACGGCCTAAGTCTTGTACCGTGACTAATGGACCAGCCTGAATAATCTCGATCAGTTTACTCTCAGCCCTCTCAGCCATGAGCCACCTCCGCCACCACAAACTTCACGCGATCCCCTGGCATCCACAGTGATGGTTCATCTCTTGACGGATCAAACAACACCACATCAGTGTGTCCCAATATCTGCCATCCACCCGGCGATGTTTTGGGATAAACACCCGTCTGAGCCCCACCAATTGCCACCGAGCCAGCAGGCACCGCTTGCCGAGGTGAAGAACGGCGTGGTGTTGTCAGCACTGCGGGCATGCCACCTAAATAAGCAAACCCCGGTTGAAATCCAATAAAAAACACGGTGTATTCGGCTTCGCTGTGGATGCGGATAATTTCGTTCGCACTTAACCCTGTATGGGCAGCGATATCCGCCAGATCAGGCCCCCACTCGCCGCCGTAACGCACCGGAATTTCAACCAGTCGACCAGACTGAGCCGATACTGCGATGTTGTGCCAACCTTGTTGTAATTCATGCATCAAAGCATCGCCATTCACTTGCGATTCATCAAATGCCAGCGTCAGATTATTCATGCCCGCTACAATTTCGGTAATGCCATCTCGCGCCTGAAATGAGGCACCCAATGTCCATATGCGTTGTTGTTGTTCTAACGACACAGGTGCGGGAGCTTGGATCGTGATGGCTTGTTCATTCACCCAATAGATTTGGGCTGATTCTTTTTTCAATTCTGATCCTCCGCTGCTGCAACACAGCCTTTCAAACAGAAAGGCAATTTCGAGGCCATAATTACAATTTATCGATAATTTATAGATATAATCACATCAAAGCATACGCTGACAGACATAAACTACAATGGGTCCCCGATGCGGTGTTACACTAGAAACTCAACGCAAGGAGTCGTTATGGCAGAGCAGAACATTAAAATCGTGTCATCTTCACATCTGGTTTCAGAGCGGGCTGGAGAGCTGTCGGAATTTGAATTTGGTCTGACGGTGTTACATAACGCCTTTAACCGTTGGATGGTTCGTTGCATGTCTGCAGCCGGTGAAAAAGAGATGACTTCGCTTGAAGTTCAGTTAATTCATCACGTTACACACAGAACAACTGCAAAAAAACTGGCCGACATTTGCTTTGTGTTAAATATTGAAGACACACACATTGCGTCTTATGCACTGAAGAAGTTGGTGAAACTGGGCTATCTCTCCAGTGAGAAAGTCGGCAAAGAAGTCTATTTCTCCGCGACTGATTCCGGTATTGCTTTATGCCAACGTTACCGAGAAGTACGCGAACGCTGCCTGATCGAAATCTTATTAGAGACAGGCATCAGCAATGACGATATCGGCAGTACTGCTCAACTCTTACGCATGCTGGCAGGTGTTTATGATCAGGCTGCGCGTGCCGGCGCATCACTTTAAAACCCCATCACGGGTGCAATTGCACCAATTTATAACAAAAAACTCATTTTTCTAATGCTTTAACCTTGTGAGAACAGTATCCACTGCGCTCACGCCATTCATTTTGCTCATAATTTTAAATGTGGCACATCTATTGATATTTGATTGTTGAACAATCTTATTCATCGAAGGGAGTCATGTTATGAAAGGAATGCGCTTAATGAAACACGCAATCACCCGCTTTGCTGCGATCGGATTTGTGGCACTGACGAGTCAATCAGCGTCTGCTGCCGAAACGCTAAAAATCGGCACAGATTTAACTTACCCACCCTATAACTACTTAGACGGTAAAGAAGCAGCCGGTTTTGATGCTGAATTTATGCGTTTGATTGCCAAAGAGATGTCAGCAAAACCAACCTTCATGGATACACGTTTTGCCAACCTGATCATGGGTGTCAATCTGAAGAAGTTCGATGTGATTGCCTCGACTCTTTACGTCACACCAGAGCGTGCAAAACAGATCGAATATATCCCTTATATGAAAACCGGCGGTGTTTTACTGGCACTGAAAAGCGGCAGTTTCAAACCACAAAAACCAGAAGATTTATGCGGTAAGAAAGTGAGCTCTATTCAAGGCGCAGCCTGGATCAGCAAATTAAAAACCGTGTCAGAAACCTACTGTGCAAAACAGGGGTTAGCTGCCATTGATGTTCGTGAATTCCCAACGTCTCCGGAAGCCAGTCAGGCTGTTTTATCTCATGCAGTTGATGCTCAGTTTGAAGATGCTGGCGTCGCAAAAGCGGCAGCAGACAAATCGGGCAAGCTCACGTTAACCAGCAGCATCATTTATCCGGTGGTGGTTGGTCTGGCTGTGAAAAAAGGCAACACCGAATTAGCTCAGTCACTGAAGTCAGCGATCAGCCAAGCAGAAACGACACCGGAATATAAATCGCTATTAGCGAAATACAGTGTCGCGACCCCAAGCGAAGCAGAAATCACTGCTGCGCTAAACGGCACGCTGTAAGTCATCACTCGTGAAAAGCCCCTCGTTTCATGAGGGGCCCAAGCAAAAGGAACGGAACTATGGAATTTGACTGGCCCTATCTGCTCAGCCTGCTTAAAAATCAGGACTTCTGGGATGCATCTCTGCTGGTCGTCGAGTTAAGCGTCGCCACTTGGGTGGGTGGTATCATTTTCGGCATGGTATTAGCGCTGGCGAAACAATCTCATTACCGTCCACTCAGTTGGTTATCTGGCACCTATATCTGGCTATTCCGCAGTTTACCGCTGCTGGTTTTAATCATTTTTATATATAACGTGCCGCAGTTTATTCCTGCGAGTTCAGATTTTCTGTCATCGCCCTTCACTGCAGGCTTGCTGGCGATGATCTTAAGTGAATCGGCCTACATTGCTGAAATTCATCGCGGCGGTTTGTTATCCGTTCATAAAGGACAAACCGAAGCTGGCCGCGCACTCGGAATACGTTTTATTGGCATTCAACGGCTAATCATCATTCCCCAAGCATTCAAAATTGCCCTGCCATCACTGGCGAATGAGTTTGTCACTATTGTCAAACTAACCTCGTTAGTTTCCGTCATTTCGTTGGCAGAAATCCTGATGGTGGGTCAGCGCCTTTACACGCAAAACTTTAAAGTGATGGAAACCTTGCTGGCCGTTGCTTGTTACTACGTCTTGATCGTCACCGTGTTTGATCGTCTGATCCATTGGTTAGAACAATCGTTTGATGTCAGCAAACGCGTGGCAAAACCAACGGCTGAACATGAGATTCAACTCGCTCGCTCTATTTCCATTACACCGCCGATCAAAGCACAAAGAAGTGCACCGTCACCGCAAACTAAAGCGATTTTAGATGCGAAAAATGTTCGCAAATCTTACGGCAGTAAAGAAGTTCTGAAAGGCATCAATCTGCAGGTGAAATCGGGGGAAGTCATCTCAGTGATCGGCCCTTCAGGCTCAGGTAAAACAACACTGATCCGCACCATGAATGGCATGGAAATGCTGACCGACGGACAAATCCGTATGCAGGATAAACCTTTCTTACACCGCACTAAAAATGATCGCCCTGATGCGCACTATTACGAGCATATCGATCGCATCGGCATGGTTTTCCAAGGTTTTTACCTCTTCCCACATAAAACCGCTTTGGAAAACATCATGCTGGCGCCGGCTTATCACAATCGAGGTGCAGAGGCCGATATTCGCCAACTGGCTCTTGCATTACTTGATAAGGTCGGTTTGCTTGCTCATGCGCATCAATATCCGCATCAACTGTCAGGCGGACAACAGCAACGCGTCGCGATTGCCCGGGCTCTGGCAATGAAACCCGCCATCATGTTGTTTGATGAACCGACCTCCGCCCTTGACCCTGAATTAGTCGGTGAAGTGTTGAAAGTGATTGAAGATTTGGCTAACGAAGGCATGACGATGGTGATCGTGACTCACGAGATGCAGTTTGCCTTCAAAGTCTCTGATCGCGTGATTTTTATGGAGCAAGGTGAAATTACCGCTGCAGGCACACCAGCTAAATTACGCAATTCTGATAATGAACGCCTCTGCCGTTTTCTGGCCAGCCAACAACACGCCTTGAATCAACTGGAGTTACAAGATGTCTCAGCAGCCTGATACCCAATATGATCACCTCCCCGCATTTGAACGGGTTGCCAGCCTGATTCGTGATGAACTGATTGCAGGGCAATTACATGCCGGACAAACCCTGGTGGAAATGGATTTGTCTGAGCGTTTTGACACCTCTCGCAACACAGTGCGTGAAGCATTACGCCAGTTACTTTGCGAAGGGCTTGTCACGTATCAGCGCAATAAAGGCGTCACCGTTCGCATGATGGAACGCAGTGACATCAAAGATATTTACATCATCCGTCGGACGCTGGAGTTGCTGGCCATCAATGGTGGTCGATATATCAAACAAGAAGCGCTCGGCAAGATGCTTGCCGCTATCGAAACGGTTGAATCGGCTTCTCGTGACGACGACTGGGCAACGGCAGCAACCTACAGCCTGCGCTTTCATCAGGCCGTCGTTTCAATTCTCGGTAGCCGCCGCTTTGACACCTTCTTTGCCAGCGTCATCGCTCAGCTCCGTTTGTTATTTGCATCTGCACCTGATGAAAAATTCTTCCAACAGCCGTGGGTTGAACGTGACCGCGCGATCTATCGCTTTTTACAAGCCGGTCAGCGTGACGAAGCCCTACAGCTACTTTCTCAATATTTAGACGATTCAGAACAGGCCTTACTGACACTGTTCTCGACCAAGGAGTAATCATGACCAAATTCTATCCGGCGGCGTATCAAGCCAATAAAGGTTCGGCATTAGATGTCGACCGCGACTTTTATCAAAAAATTGCTGATGCCACAGATAAACGAGAACTCGTTGAGGCGATCCATGTGCCGATCCGCACAGGGCAAGCCTGGGTTGTTCCAGCGGGTCATGTATTCCGAATTGTTGCAAAAGAAGGTGCGCAGGTTGGCGATTTAAATATGTGGAGCCTGCATAATCCGCGTGAGCGGATGTGGGCATCTCGCACCCGTCAATTACAAGGCGCGCACGTTTCTACATTTGATCGTCTCTGGTCGAATCTGCCATTTTTACGCCCCATCGCCACCATCACGGCAGATAGTCTGGCCGATTATGGTGTCGATGAGCATGGTGGCCGTGTGCACGATTTACTAGGTACGCGTTGCGATCCGTATGTGAACAAATTACTGACTGGCGAAGACTTTGATTTTCACTGTCACTCAAACCTGACTCGTGCCGTGATGCCTTATGGCCTGACGGAGTTTGATGTGCATGACGTTTTAAACGTCTTCCAATGCACCGGTTTAAACAGTGATGACATGTATTTCATGAAAGCCTGCCCTGCGAAAAAAGGCGACTATCTGGAATTTTTTGCTGAAATCGATCTGCTATGCGCTATTTCAACTTGCCCGGGCGGTGATCTCTCGGTTGCACTTTGGGGGCCAGAGGCCGAAGACCCATTGAAAGTCTGTCGCCCACTCGGCATTGAAATCTACAAAGTGGATGACAGCCTGCTGGAAGGTTGGGAACAACCGAAATCACCTGCCTATAAAGGCAACCACGGTATGCCATTCCCGAAATGGGAAGATCAGGCTGATACCAATAGAATTTGTTAGTAGATTGAATGGTTGGCCTACCGTAAATTAGATGTGTAGTTGACGCTGATTCTGAATAGCAAAACGGCTTACTAATGTAAGCCGTTTTTGTTTAAGTATGTTGAATTAATTTAAGTGTTTTGCCTTCAACCAATCAGACATTAACTCAGCAATTTTCTGATTATTCAGATCGGACATTGGGAAATGCGTGTTCCCATAAACACCGATATCCGGCAAATGCACCAGTGTTACATCGCCGCCATTGGCATTCACAACATCTCTGAATTGTTCAGCAATATGCAGGAAAGTGCGCCATTGTTCCTGTGCAGGGTTATCGGTTTCTGTTTTTGGAATATTGTCGCCGTAATAAATCACAATCGGGATCTTGGTGAGTTTCATAAATTCACTCATCGGCACTTTCGGTAATGGGAAAGAGCGACCTTTCATGGTTGCCATGGTTGGGCCTTGTCCTTCTGGGAAGACAAAGTCACCACCCGGTTCGAAGGAGACAACGGCTTTCACATGACTATCATTCATCGCTGTTTTCCAGCCTGGGCCACCACTTTGGGAATGCGTCACCAAAATGCCATCACCAATTTTATCAAACAGTTTTGAAACACCATCGATATTCAGTGCTGCGTCATAAGGACCGGTGTTTGGTGTCATCTGGCGATAGAACTGGTTTAACGCTTCTGGGTCTTTAGAGAACTGCACATTAGGATAGTAGTTAGGCCATACCCCTAAACGGAAGGTGCCAAACCATAATTGTTCATCAGGCGCCGCGGAGATAGTCACTGATTTTGTACTGCGGCCAGATAACCCGCGACGAGGCTGATCGACCAGATAGGTCGCATAGCCTTCTTTCAGAAAGATATTCTGAAAACCGTCGCGTCCATCAGGGGTTGTTTGCCAGGTTCTCAGCGATTCACCGTGACCATGCCAGAAAACCAAAGGGAATGGATTGGCTTTGGGCGGAATTTGATAAAACGCCGTCAGATGATCACCATGTAATGTTTGGCCAGTCGAGTCTGGGCCTGCTGGGTTGTATGCGCCTTGCTTGATCGGATCGAATGTTCCCGGCATCTGTACGACTGAACCTCCGACAGCAAAGCTGCCTTGTTTTTCAATCATTAAGAGGTCTGATTTATGGTGAGTTGTAGAGCAGCCAGCAACTAGTGCCAGGCTGATTGCTAATACTGAGAGCTTATTCCGGCGTGTTATCGGCATATGATTATCCTTATGTTGATTTCTGAAAAACGCTGAATAGAGAGGTCATCATTGAGATCAATGCGATCAATGCGATCAATGCGATCAAACTCAGGCTTGTGCTTTGTTTGAGACATCAGTGAACTTGGTTATCTGTGTTGGCTGTTTTCTTCCGATAAATAACCAGCAAAGTGTCATGGCTAATGCTGCCATGATGGCTCCACCCACGAGAGCAGCTGAGATTTGATGTGCTAACTGTCCTTTCAAGGACAACCATGGATCTTTGAAGGAAGAAAAGATGACGATCAGAACCGCAAGACCAATTGAGCTACCGAACTGATGGGCGACATTGACTAGTCCAGAGGCGGCCCCCGCATCTTGTTGCGGCACTTCAGTGAGACCTGCCACTGTGAGAGGGCCAATGGAACCACCCTGACCGATCCCAATCAAAATCATTGGCAATGCAACCGCAAACATATAATCAGAATGGTCGTTGATCAGACTTAACCACAGCAAACCGATAATGTTGATTGCCAACATGACGGCCAGAACACGCCCATTTCCGAATCGACGAGTGAATTTTGAGATATTCATTGCAGTGATAAAGTTAGCGAGTGTGGTCGGTAAGAACGCAACCCCTGTTTCTATCGCGGTTAAGCCAATGACATTCTGTAAAATCTGGGTTGTAAAAAACCAGAAACTCACCCCTGCACCTAAAAACAACATGCGTGAAACAAGGGCTGCATTTCTTTCCTTATGTGCAAACAAACGCAGAGGCATGATCGGCTGTTTTGCTCTTTTTTCATTGAGAATGAAAATCACCAGTAAGAATAAGCCCGCAGCAATAGGCAATTGCGCATAGCGATCATGGATGCCGCTTTCAGCTAATTGCACGATACCGTAGACCAACAAGGACATACTCACGGTTGAGGTAATTGCTCCTAAGACATCAAATTGCCCAAGATGTTTTTCGGTTTCCCGAATGAATTTGCTTGCACCAAAGAATAAGAATAATCCGATAGGAATATTGATAAAAAAACCAACACGCCATGATAACCAGCCTGCAAAAATACCGCCGGCAACTAAACCGATACTGGCGGCGACCCCCGCTGTTGCACCGTAGTAACTGACGGCCGTATTTCGCTCAGCACCTTCTTCAAAATTGGTGGTCAGTAATGCCAGTGTGGATGGCGCCAGGATTGCTGCACCGATCCCCTGAATTGCGCGGCTTATGAGCATAAACAGTGCTGTCGGCGATAACCCAACCAGCAGTGATGCAAACATAAAAATGCTTAATCCAATCAGGAACATTCGCTTACGCCCCAGGATATCACCAGCGCGGGCACCTAATAACAGCACACCACCAAACGTTAATGTGTAGGCGTTTTGTACCCATGATAGTGATGCAGTTGAGAAATGAAGATCGGTGCTAATTTGGGGTAATCCGGTGATCACGATGGAAATATCCAATACGATCATCAGATAACTCATCAGAATGATCAGCAATATCCAACGTTTATTGTTTGATTCGGATTTCATATAGGCCTGCTTTTGATTTTACGGTAACAGCATGACTATATAACGAGGGTTTCTCATTGATTAGGTGGGCAAAAAAGAATGAGCTTGTGAGATAATTTCAGGAGTAATGAGACCTGTTAACAAAAAGCCCGCAGAATGACATCACATTCAACAGGCGTATGATCTTATTATTTCTTCGATGTATGAAAGCGTATAGCTTCGACAAATTTTGCAAAAGCGGGTTTATGCTGTTTGGCGCTCGGGTAATAGAGATGGAATCCTGAAAAATAGGGGCACCACGACTCACACACAGCGACTAATCGACCCGCTTTGATCTCATCGGCAACAAAGTTCTCTGCCAGATAAGCAATGCCTAAACCATCCAGTGCAGCAGATTTAATCAATGCAACGCTATTAAATGTCAGTTGGCCTTCGACTTTAACCCGAAGCTCTTTCCCATCATAAGCAAACTCCCACGCATAGATGCCCCCTTGATGAGATAAACGCAGATTGATACACGAATGCTGTTGTAAATCATTGGGTGTTTCTGGTTTTGGATGTTTCAAAAAATATTCCGGGCTTGCGACTGGCAACATGCGAACATCCGGGCCAACGCGAACGGCAACCATATCTTTTTCTAAGTGTTCACCTAAACGGATCCCACCATCAAAGCGCTCATTGACGATATCAACAAAGCCATTATTGACCGAAACTTCGACGGTAATTTCAGGGTAATTTCTGACAAATGAAGATAATAAAGGAGCCAGAATGGCCGATGCGGCATGTTCAGTCGCAGTGATACGAATGTTGCCGGTCAGTCGATTGAGAGATTCGTGTAGATCTTGCATTTCACGATCTAATTCGGTGAGTTTTGGTTCAATAATAGACAGCAGATGTTCACCTGTTTCCGTGAGCGCAATGCTCCTCGTTGTCCGGTTAAACAAACGAAAACCTAAGCGAGTTTCAAGCGCTTTTATCGAGTGACTTAATGCAGACGGTGAAACCCCTAACAGCGCTGATGCTTTGGTAAAACTGCCTTCTTTGGCAACGACCAAGAAGAGTTGCAGGTCATTCAGATTTTCTTTCAACATTCATCTTCCATGCAATTTATGACTCAGTTCAGAGCTGGCAGTTACTTTTTTCAGTATAGAACATGTAATTGATTATATTTGTGAAAAAAGTGCAATAACCCATTCGGTTTTGAACGGTAATAAATAATGAAAAATAATTTATTATAAAAATAAGCTATATTACATCCATGCATCATGAATAACAGAATATCAACGAAAGCAATACCTTTATGCATAATTTCTTGTCTGGCATCCGATGATGTTGAGCCTGCGGGGTATTCGCAAAGAGAAATGGAATTCACTCAGAAACAGGAATTTGCTGTTAAACACCCATATTTAACAGCAAATGACACCACCGAAAACATACTAAAAAATCATGCTTTTGAGGGTTTTTCTCCACTTATTTTGCCATGGAATAATTTAAGAAAAAATAATCATGTTGCAATCAATGATATTCAATCATTGTTGCCCTATCACAGTAATATTATTCCCAAAACAGTGGTCACATCTTTAAATAGAATGATTGATGATGTGAATAAAGGGGAAACTATTTTTTATAATATCTATTCAGGTGATGAAAGACAGCAATCACCTGACAAGGGTCAAACTGGCTTGTTTTTTTTCCGGGGAAGAAAGAATGCGCCTTTTGCCATTATTTGCCCCGGTGGCGGTTTCGAATATGTCGGGTCATTGCATGAGGGTTTTCCTTATGCCAATGAAATCAGCAAACGAGGCTATAACGCATTTGTGCTTCGCTATCGAGTTGGTCTCGGTGGTCGCAATGCAGTTCAAGATCTTGCTCGCGCCATTTCTTTTATTTTCCAAAATTCATCTGAATTACAGGTCAGCACACAAGGCTATTCATTATGGGGCAGTTCAGCTGGAGCCAGAATGGCGGCGGCAGTGGGGAGTTATGGTGTGGCCCAATATGGTGGCGATAACTTACCAAAGCCTGCCGCAGTCATCATGGCTTACACCGGATATTCTGATTATTCACTGCAAGAACCACCAACATTTGTTGTTGTTGGGAGTCGCGACGGAATTGCACCACCCATAGTGATGAGACAACGAATAGACGCATTAAAACAAATGGGGACGAACGTTGAGTATCATCAATTTCCTAATGTCGGTCATGGGTTTGGGCTTGGTGAAGGAACATCCGCAGAAGGATGGATTTTGCTCGCCACTCAGTTTTGGAAGCAAACCACAATTAATAAGTAATTATTTTAAAATTCATATTCGTGAATTTTATTCAAAAGCCTTTGCTGATATTCGATCTAATCGTAAACAGTAAAAATCATCATACTAAGTCAATATTTTAAATAAACAGCAAAGTCATCTTCAAAGGAATTTCAATGAAAAAAATGCCGTTTGTCGTTGGGTTGATTACAGCCATCACGTTAGCAAGCCAACCCACGTTCGCTGAAGTGAAAGAAAGAGAAGGCAATATTGTACAAATAGAATCGGGTGCTCTTCAGGGTGCAGTAAGTAACGGCATCTATACCTATTTTGGTGTGCCTTATGCTGAAGCGCATGAACGTTTCGTTCCAGCAAGTAAAGCCACACCTTGGCATGGCGTTCGTAAGGCAACGGAATACGGCCCCATTTCTTTACAGTCATCATTAACGGGTTTTCCGGTGCCTAAAGGGCAACAAGATAATAATGCACAAAATCTGAATATCTGGACACCCGGCATTGATGGTAAAAAACGAGCGGTGATGGTCTGGCTACACGGTGGCGGGTTTGCCACTGGTTCCGCACAGGAAACCCCTGCTTATAATGGTGAGAACCTCAGTAAAAAAGGTGATGTGGTGGTGGTATCCGTCAATCATCGATTGAATGTTGTCGGGCATCTCGATTTGTCTGCTTATGGCGAGAAATATAAATATTCCGCCAATGTGGGTATAGAAGATATCGTCGATTCATTGGAATGGATCCAGAAAAATATTGCCCGCTTCGGCGGCGATCCCAAGAACGTCACTGTATTCGGTGAGTCTGGTGGTGGTGCAAAAGTACTTGCGTTGATGAGCAGCCCTCATGCAAAAGGTCTGTTCCAAAAAGGCATTGTGCAAAGTGGCGCAACAGAATCGATGGGCGTTAATTTTACCAAACTGGCGGCAAGTCGTCGCGTTGGTGAGTTAACCCTGAAAAATCTTGGTATTACCAAAAATAACCTTGATGCGATCCAGTCTGTTCCTTATGACAAACTGGTTGAAGAATCCATGAAAGCGCAGGTAGAAACAGCAGGTGAATTTGGTCTGAAGGGCGCTTTAACAGGTAAGGTTTCGATGGATTGGGAACCGGTTGTGGATGGCGATTTCCTGCCAACTAATCCTGTCACCGCTGACTCCTTTGCTGCTACGGGTAAGGATATTCCACTGCTGATTGGTTCCAACTTAAATGAATGGGCATCAATGAATTTAGTCATGGGTCCAGATAAAGGAAAAACATTTACTGATAAAGAAATTGATGAGCGCTTACAGAAAGCCTATGGCGCGAACAAAGATCAGGTCGTTGCGGAATTTCTGAAGGCATTTCCTTCAAAAAGCAAAGAAGATGCGCTTTATTTTGACACCTTTATTCGGCTGCCAATGCTTAAAATTATGAGTCATAAGGCTGATCAGAATGGTGCTCCAGTCTATGGATATGTCTATACACATGGGTCGCCATTAGCGATCCATACCGTGGAAATCCCGTTGGTATTTAATAATGCTAATGTGGAATCACCAATTCCGACGGGGGGCATAAAATCTGACGCTGAAAAACAAGCGCTCGCCAAAATCGCCGATACCATGAGCAGTGCTTGGATCTCGTTTGCCAAGACAGGAAAACCTTCTGCGACATCACTTCCAGAGTGGAAAGCATATACCCGTGCAAGCGGAGCAACCATGCTTTTGGATACCGAAAATACATTGGTGCATGGGCATGACAAAAAGCTGATAAAGATGCTTGCGCCTGATTATCAGTGGTAATGCGGATTAATAATCACAAATCAATACATCTAAGAGGTGAGGAAACTCACTTCTTAGTAATTTGCACACTGAGGATGAATTAATTGAGACCGCTAAGCCTATCGCTATTATTTCTAGCGTTGAATATCAGTAGTTCTGTATTCGCAGCTCAGGAAACTAACTCTGGGGAAAATAAGAAAATGGATCTCGTTACTGTTCCTATTACTCATGAATCTGACCGGCCTTTACGTCCTGCTGCACCAGAGCATTTCACTGGTAAAGCAATCGTTGCACCGTTATTTCCAGCAGACGCGCCCTCTGATGCGACAGCGGCTTATGTCACGTTTGAACCGGGTGCACACACGGACTGGCATTCGCATCCTGTCGGACAACATTTAGTAGTGACCAAAGGCACCGGTTATATTCAATTTTGGGGCGGTGAGCGGAAAACCATTAAAACTGGTGATGTAGTCTGGATCCCGCCGGGAGTAAAACACTGGCACGGGGCAACACCTGACAGCAGCTTTACACACCTTGCTGTTCAGGAACATCAGGAAGGAAAAACCGCAGATTGGTTTGAAAAAGTCACCGACGCACAATATGGCATTCAGGAAAAAACCGCTGTTGCCCCAAGCCAACCATCACGCGCTCAACAGCTTATGGGTGAAACAGCACCGAAACTTGCCGAATTGACTGACAACGTTTTGTACAACGATATCTGGGAACGACCTGAGCTGTCTAAACGCGAACGTAGTTTGATTACTGTTAGTGCATTAATTGCACTCAACCGTCCCGATCAACTTCGATCTCATATCAATTTGGCGCTGAAAAATGGTGTCACTGAATCAGAGATCTCGGAAGAAATTACACACCTGGCGTTCTATACCGGCTGGCCAAGTGCAGTCACCGCGGTTGGTATCGCGAAAGATATTTTTAAAGATAATCCCACCAAATAGCACTTATCTAAGAAGGTCATTTCGATGAAATCATTGAATGCAACACTGATTGCAGCAACGGTTGCTGTCTCATCAAGTATGTCTTATGCCGCTGACTACAAACAAAACCCTTGGACATTGGTGTACGAAGGCGCCATTACTAAAAATGAACAAGGCCAAGTCAATATCCATCCGGTGAAATACAAATTGAACGGAATTGATATTGTTGCCAATGTTTATACGCCAGCTGGATATGACAAAACCAAAAAATACCCAACCATTGTCGTTGCGCATCCGAATGGTGGCGTGAAAGAGCAAGTCGCTGGTCTATATGCTCAACGTTTAGCGGAGCAGGGCTATATCACGATCACTGCTGATGCAGCCTATCAGGGCGGAAGCGGTGGTTTACCGCGTTACGTCGATAAACCAGCAAACCGTATCGAAGATATTCATGGCATGGCTGACTACATCGCTCACTATGCGGGGGTTGATGCAAGCCGAGTTGGCTTATTAGGGATCTGTGGCGGTGGTGGGTATTCACTAAAAGCAGTGCAAACTGACAAACGTTTTAAAGCACTGGCGACAGTCAGTATGTTTAATTCCGGTTTAGTCAGACGTAATGGGTTTATGAACTCTCAGGTAGATACCATTCAGCAACGTCTCCAACAGGCATCTGATGCTCGTGCGCAGGAAGTTGCTGGCGGTAAAATCATTTATGCTGCCGATACGAAGCTGACCGATGAGCAAATTGCAAAATTGCCGTTTGATCTCTACCGTCAGGGTTTTGAGTATTACTGGAAAACCCATGCACATCCAAACTCATCATTCCGTTACACCATGAGTAGCCTGCTTGATTTGATGAATTTTGATGCAGCAACCAATATGGATTTAATTAACCAGCCATTACTCATGATCGCCGGCGATAAAGCCGACACCTTATATATGACTGAAAGCGCCTTCCCACTGGCGACCAATGCGAAAACGAAAGAGTTGTTCCTGATTAAAGGTGCAACTCACATTGAAACGTATTGGAAACCTGAATACGTCAATCAGGCAGTTGAAAAATTAACATCGTTTTACGGCAAAAACATTTAAGTCATATTCAATCAAGATCAGCACGCATATCCGATTTACCGGGTATGCGTGTTTTTCATTCTCATAGGTGCATATGAAACAATTCATTCGTTTCCTTATCGGTGCTATCCTCTTTTCAAATCTGTTTTCTTTTGTCTATGCCAGCGAGCCGATCGTTCACACCCAAGTGCCTGGATTTTATCGTGTTCAGCTCGGTAAATTTGAGGTGACTGCGTTATCTGACGGCACATCAGAATTAGATGCAAAACTGCTGAAAAATATTGAATCCGAAAAGCTTAAACACTCTTTGGCAAACATGTTTGTGCAATATCCGAATATGCAAACAGCGGTAAATGCCTATCTGATTAATACCGGTGATCATCTTGTATTAATTGATGCAGGTGCAGGCAAATTATTAGGTCAAGCATTAGGTCGAGTTCTCGATAATTTGAAAGCTTCTGGTTACACCGCTCAGCAGGTAGATACCGTGCTCTTAACTCATCTGCATGCTGATCATGCAGGTGGATTAATTGATGCCAATGGAAAACCGGTATTTCCTCATGCAAAGATCTTTGTTTCGCAAAAAGAAAATGATTACTGGATGTCCACGTCGATTGCAGATCGTTCGACTAAAGAACTAAAACCTTTTTTCGAGCTGGCGCGAAATATTGGAGCACCTTATATCACAAGTGGAAAATGGACGACATTTACTGCGAACACGGTGGTAGTTCCCGGGGTCAAAGCTATCAGCATTAGTGGTCATACCCCGGGGCATACCGCTTATGAAGTCGAGTCAGAAGGACAAAAATTACTGGTATGGGGCGATGTCGTACATGCCCATGCGGTGCAGTTTGCTGAACCTGCCGTTGCATTTGCATTTGATACTGATGCTCATCAGGCAATAGCAACACGTTTAAAACTCATGCAATCACTGGCAACAACGAGTTCACTCGTGGCTGGTGCGCATTTGCCGTTCCCCGGAATAGGACATATCCGAAAAGAGGAAAAAGGTTCATTTCAATGGATCCCTATTGAATTTCACGAATGATTGAGTCGTAAAAAAGGTGGATCTCATCCATCCAATCCTATTTATTTTTCTACCAGCACATCTTTCCAGAAATCACATTGATGCATTGCTGTGAACTCGTTATCACTGAATGTGGTCAGTTCAGGAATATTCTGAGACAAATACGATTGCGCTTTTGGGTCGCTCGTATATTCAGGCCAAACTTTTGGACCATTACCGTTCGGATTGCCGTAACGTGCAAAATTGGTCCATGCCGTGACAATTTGATCTGAAAGTTTCTGCTGCTGAGCATTCAATGGATGCTGAACACCTTTATCGCCACCGTGGAATCCAGGGAATTGATATTGAAGATCGGCTGTGTGATATGCCATTGGCTTAAAGTCTGGCAGTTCAGGGAACATCGATGGCGCAGTCTGATCACGGAACTCATAAGCATATAATGGTACTTTTCCAGCTAATAAATGAGTTCCATGCTGAATACGGCAAACCATGACATCACTCTGGATTGCGCTCATACGCAGTTGCGCACTTCTGTACTCAGTCGCAGGATAGTGAGCCAGAACTTTCGCTGGCGTATCTTTTGGATAAACAGATGGTGCTCCACCAAAGGCAGCATGACCGCCGAAAATTGTGTTCACATACTTCGTAACGTCATCCTGAGTAACGGCCTTGCCTGTGTAATAAACAGGTAGAGCGACAAAGAAACTACCTTCATCCTGCGTAGAACCATTCATGATTGGCATTTTATGGAATTTTCCAGCTGCAAATGCAGCCGCTCCACCACTTGGAAGGATCTTACCATCTGCAACTGGAGTTATTACATAAGGGCCAAATGTATTCGCTGGGCCAGATAACTTCATGAGTTGATCGGCAGGTAGATTGCGTAAACAAGCTGCTGTTGCTGCATCTACACCAGCCCCACATCCAGCTGCTTCGGCAAATGCGATTGCTTTCTTCTCAGCAACAGACATCGGCACCGCAGACAGATAAGACGCACTACTTTGGATGATCGCACGTTGGAACATGCCTTTGGTTAATGGCGAGATCAGGTTATATGCGACACTAGCGCCACCGGCTGACTGCCCTGCAACTGTGATGTTGTTTGGGTCACCACCAAACTGAGCAATATTTTCTTTCGTCCAACGCAATGCAAACTGCTGATCAAGCAATCCGTAGTTGGCAAAAAGATGACTTTCTTTATTTAGTGCCGGGTGAGCGAAGAAACCTAACAGACTTAAGCGATAGTTAATCGAAACAACGATCACATTCCCCTGGCTAGCTAACTTACTGGTATCGTAGTCACTACCGGCACCGTCAACGAAGCCCCCCCCATGGATCCAGAACAGGACTGGAAGCTTTTCATGACTGGCAGTCTTCGGTGCAGTGACATTCAGATAAAGACAATCTTCATTGTTATTTGCAGGCCCGGCAAACACACCAAGTAAGGTTACCTGCCCGCAGGTTTTTCCGAATGCTGTTGCATCACGAACGTCTTTCCAGCTTGTATGCTCTACAGGTGGTTTCCAGCGCAACTGACCTACCGGCGGTTCCGCATAAGGAATGCCTCGAAATTCGATAACATTATCTCTCGACATTCCTTGTACCGGCCCCTTGTTGGTTTCAACAACCAAGTTAGGGCTAGCCATGGCTTGTTGCCATCCCAAACTCAGAGCAATCAACGCAAGCGCGGGTTTCCAATGTTTCAATTTGTTTGTTCTTTGTATTTTCACTACCTTCTCCCTCACATCAATGCCTGATTGACATATTCAGGACCCCAATATTTTCAATTCGTTATCCCCAGAATTAGGAATAATCAGATTCATGATAGAGGAAGCGTACAAATAGAATTAGATGGAATATTTCGTAAGGGTTTGTGAAAAAAACTAATGGATTAACCACGTAATAACACGGTTATTCTCAATAAAAGGAAATAGTGGCTGTTAATTTCAGCCACCACTATCAATGCCTGATTCAACTAATAGAATTCGATTACAACTTCATTCTGCCCTTAGCGACCGTCACCCACAATCGTTAAACCATCATTTGCTGACAAAGATGGAAAATATACTCTAAATGAGAATGGGGCATTTGTTTTAGAGTGAGTCTCGGGAAATGAACTGCCATCCTAAAATAATTTTTTCTGGTGTGAAGTCGGGATTATCAATATTATTCAGTAATAACCGAACCGCTTCACGACCAATATTTTGCGATGGTTGTTGAATCGTGGAGAGTTTTGGATAAACCATCGAGCCTAATTCGGTGCCATCAAATCCAATCACGGCAATATCATCAGGGACTTTAAGACCTGCATCTTCGATAGCACTTAATGCGCCTACAGCAAGCGTATCAGAGACAGCAAAGACCGCATCAGGTTTTTCAGCGTTGAGAAGTAAGGCTGACATTGCTTCTTTACCCGCTTCATAACTCAGTTCATTCGCGTATTGGATTTTTTTGTAGTCAAAGTGATTTGCATCGATCTCATCACGATAACCATCTTCGCGCAATTGAGCATATTTATAATTCAGGTCGTGGTTAATCATGGCGATTTTTTTTCGCCCATGCGCAATAAATTGTTGAATAGCGAAACGAGAAGCTTCTTTATCATCAATACCAACGCATGAAACGTTTGTGGCATCAGCAAACTCGGCACATTGCACCCAAGGCGAATCACCAATGAGTTCAGTTAACTCTGGTAAGTGGGATAAGGCATCCATTGTGATGACGCCATCAACCATTTTTCCTGATAACAAAGAAAGACTAGATTGGGAACGACTTACATCAGAACCGGCGTTACATAACAGAATATGATAGCCATTTTTCTCTGCTTCTAGCTCGATACCTTTGACGACGTCTGCGCAAAATGGGTTGGCAATATTTGACACGAGAACTAATAACATCTTGCTCTTTGCAGTACGCAGTTGTCGAGCAAGCAGATTCGGTTTGTAATTCAATTCATTGATAACGGATAAAACTTTTTCACGATTTTGCGGCTTCACTGATTCTATATTATTGAGAACTCTTGATACGGTAGCGACTGATACACCCGCTAGGCGCGCAATTTTTTGAACCGACATAGTGTAAAGTTATTTGCTGTTGAATCTTCGTTTTAGGTTATCACAGTTTGCTGATTGATACTGATCTCTTCCCAAAATCAGTGCCAGGCTAAATTAGAGAGCCGGACTTTTTTGAAGACTTCGAATAAATTCCTCCGGATTTCGGATGACGTCCTGCAACATTTCCTTATCCAGACTGAGATCAGCCACCAGACGCTTCAATCGCAGGTTCTCCTCCTCAAGCTGGCGCAAACGGCGGAGTTCTGTGACGCCCATGCCGCCAAATTTTTTCTTCCAATTGCAAAACGTCGCCTCAGAAATGCTCATCTTTCCACAGACTTCCTCGACGCGAGTGGCAGTTTCGGCCTGCTTGAGGGCAAAAGCGATTAGTTCTTCGGTATAGCGGGTTTTCTTCATGCCGGTTTACCTCTTCTGTTAAAGGGATAGATGGCCGAAAACTCTACTTTACACCGGGACTAAGCAAACGTAAGAGATCATTCTTATTACATTTTATTCACAAAACTCAGGTTCTCTTTCTATCGTTCACTCGGTCTCAACACATTACTGCATAGTCTGTTTTCCAGAGTTTTTAATGTTGTGATGGTGATTTCCTCATGTTGTGAGTCGAGATAGGAAGGATGTGTACCAGATCACAATACAACAAACTAATGCCAAAAACAGAAAAGTAATCGATTACAAATAAAAAGTAATCGATTACTTTATGCGTGATGTCCTTATCTGATAACTAAACCCCGAAGGGAGTTGACCGATGCTTCGTTTTAATCTCAAAGCTACATTGATTGCAATTTGTGCTGTTGTGAGTACTGCGAATGTGCAAGCTGCAGACATTGACAATGTAAATGACCAAATCTCACTACAGATGTATACCTTGAGAAACGTGGGTGATACTGAAAATCAGTTAGCCATGGCAAACAGTGCTGGTTTCTCGAATGTCGAATTAGTTGGTAACCAAGGTTTAGATGCGCCGCAATTAAAAACATTACTAAATAAATACGATTTAAAGGTGAGTTCAGCGCATGTGCAATTAGCCGCACTTGAAAATGACTTTACCGAGACTGTGAATTTTAACAAAGCAATCGGGAATAACGTTGTGATTGTTCCTTGGTTGACTGTAGAACAACGCCCTACAACGGCAGATGGTTGGATCGCGTTCGGTAAAAACTTAGATAAGTTAGGTGCGCGTTTAAAAAAGGAAAATATGACGCTTGCATATCATAACCATAATTTTGAAATGAAAAAATATGGTAAGAAAACAGCAATGGACTTGATTCTTGAAAATTCTAATCCATCAAATTTATTGGTTGAGTTTGATGTCGCATGGGTTTCAAGAGGTGGCCAAGATCCTGCTGAACTAATAAAAAAATATAAAAACCGTGTCTTTGCAATTCATGCGAAAGACAATGCCGCAATTGGTACTCGTGATAATGAAATGAACTTTGCTCCACTCGGGGAAGGCTTATTAGACTGGGATACCATTATTCCTGCTGCTGAAAAATCAAATTTTAAATATTATATCGTTGAGCATGATTCGCCAGTTGATCCTTATGCGATTATCACCACTTCACTGAAAAACCTGAAAGAAAAGTTAACAGAATATAACCACTAATTAATTTATTAATAATAAACAATCTGTAACTAACTTTTGTCAGTGTGAATGAAATAAGTTTCGCCTATGGCTAACCATATATTTGATAAGTTACTAAAGAATTCTATATGAGTTATTTAGTTAAATTTGATGGTTAGCCATTTTTCCTTGGCATTAAAGTTTTTATTAAAGGGGAATCCATGAATAAAACAAATTTAAAAACTGTAATTATTGGAACAGGAATGATTGCACAGGTTCATTTTCGCTCTATCAAAAATGCAGGTGGGAATGTTGTCGGTGTCGTCGATACAGATTTTGAAAGAGCAAAAACAATATCTCAGGCCTGGGGCGTGAAAGCTTACGAAAATGCAGAAGCAGCATTTAGCGATGAAAACATTGATGTCATTCATGTCTGTACGCCGAATGCATTCCATTATCCATTAGCAAAACAAGCACTGTTAGCTGGAAAACACGTGATCTGCGAGAAGCCACTAGCTATCAATTCTCATGAAGCAGAGGAGCTAGTTCAGCTTGCAAAACAATCAGGAAAAGTTGCTGCAGTTCCATTTGTTTATCGTTATCACCCGATGGTGAGAGAAGCAAAAGCATTAATCGATCAAGGTGAAATTGGTCAGTTAGAGCTGATTCATGGCAGCTATTTACAAGACTGGTTGTTAGGTAAAAACGATAACAACTGGCGTGTTGACGCGAAGCTTGGCGGGCAATCCCGTGCTTTTGCTGATATCGGCTCGCACTGGTGTGATTTGATTGAATGGGTGACTGGTACCCGTTTTGTCGAGTTGACTTCAAACCTACATACTGTTCAAAAAACACGTGTGTCTGGCTCCGTCGAAACATTTACCGATAAACAAGTTGCAGAAGATTCTCCACGTGTTGCTGTAACGACAGAAGATATCGCGACTGTTTTATTGCGCACTGAAACCGGTGTGCCTGTATGTCTGACAGTCAGTCAGGTTTCTGCTGGAAGAAAAAACAGACTCTGGTTTGAAATCGACGGCACAGAAAAAAGTGTGGAGTTTGATCAAGAGTTACCAGAACAGCTATGGGTCAATAGTCGTGATTCGAAAAGTCTGGTTGTCAAAGATCCAACCCGCGGTAGCGATGAACAAAAACGTTTAGCCGTATTACCTGCAGGCCACGTGCAAGGTTATTCACATTGTTTTGATGCATTCGTAAATGATTGCTATGCAACCATCTCAGGTGAAAGTCGAATTGGTCTGCCGACATTTGAAGATGGATGCAGAGCATCAAAAATTATTGACGCAGTATTAAGCGCTGCGCGCAATAAAAAATGGGTAGATATTTAAATAAATGTCTATTAGCAAATAAATAATACAGGACAGACAACGATGGAAACGAAAAGACTTATTATTCCTAGATTAAGTATACTCATGTTTCTTCAGTTTTTTATTTGGGGTGCTTGGTATACATCAATTGCAGTCTATATGTCAGAAGCTGGTATGGCTGATCTCACTCATTGGCCATATACGGTTAACCCGATTGCCGCAATTGTTGCACCATTTTTTTTAGGATTAATTGCTGACAAATATTTTGCAACGCAAAAAGTATTAGCAATGTTACACGTAATTGGCGGGTTAATTATGCTGTTTACGCCGTCTACGGCAAATAATCCAACATTATTTATTGTGATGCTTTTGGCTTATAACCTTTGTTATATGCCGACATTGGGGCTTGCTAACTCAATTGCATTTAAAAATATTGATGATCAAGAAAAGCAGTTCCCGATGATTCGTGTTTTCGGCACCATTGGTTGGATCGTTGCTGGATTATTTATTAGCTTCTTTATCGGTAAAGTTCTCGGTATTCCAGGCGTTGTGGAAAAAACACCAATTCCATTATATGTCACTGGTATTGCTAGCATCATTTTAGGCGCGTATTGCTTCACTTTACCGAAAACAGAACCAACAAACTCAGGTAAAAAAATTACATTCAGCGAAATTGCTGGTATCACCGCGCTGAAAGAGCTGGCGAGCCCTGCATTTTTTGTCTTCATGTTAGCTTCATTCCTGATCTGTATTCCATTGGCTGCCTATTACAACTTTACTCAGTTATTCCTGAGTCAGGCAAATATGACCAATGTTGCTGGTATTCAGACATTGGGTCAGGCATCTGAAATTATCTTCATGATTTTAATGCCATTATTCTTCAAACGTCTTGGCGTGAAGATCATGCTGTTGGTCGGTATGCTCGCTTGGGTTGCCCGTTACGCATTATTTGCAATGGGTGCGCCAGACTCAGTAATGTGGATGATTCTGGGTGGTATTGCTCTTCACGGCGTATGTTATGACTTCTTCTTCGTGACAGGTCAAATCTATATTGATAAACGCGCAACTGATGCGAATCGTGGTCAGGCTCAAGGCTTGATGGTCTTAGTGACCTACGGGATTGGTATGTTCGTTGGCGCGATTGTCGCGGGTGAAGTTTACAACCACTTCTTGAATGGTACGCAAGCATTAACCCCTGAAAACTGGAGCCAGTTCTGGTGGTTACCAGCTATGTTTGCCCTGGGTATCGCGGTCTTATTCATGCTGATGTTCAAAGATAATTCTGAATCAGTGGTAGACGGTCAAGTCGCTAAATCTAATTAATATAAAGGGGGATATATTCCCCCTGATTTTATGAGTAATGGAGGAGATATGTCGTATATTAAAGGCCCAGGAATATTCCTTGCGCAATTTGTTTCTGATCAAGAGCCGTTTAATTCATTGCATGGCTTATGCGCTTGGGCTGCAAATAAGGGCTATAAAGCAGTTCAGATACCAACATTATCACCTAACATTTTTGATCTAGAACTCGCTGCAAAAGATATTGCATATTGCGACAAAGTATTAGATGTCGTGCATTCATATGGTTTGCAAATTAGTGAGTTATCCGTTCATATCCAAAGTCAATTGATGGCTGTTCATAGTGCTTATGATGAATTAATGGATAATTTTGCGCCTGAATCAGTCAGAAAGAATCCTGCAAAAAGAACGCAATGGGCCGTTGAGCAACTAGGGTTCGTTGCAAAAGCTTCTTACCACTTAGGGTTGGCATCAGTTGCTGCGTTCTCCGGCTCTTTATTATGGCCGTATTTATATTCATGGCCACCAAGACCAAATAATCTGATTGAAGATGGTTTTACAGAATTAGCAAGACGTTGGAAACCTGTGTTAGATGTATTTGATCAATATGGTGTCGATGTCTGTTTTGAATTGCATCCAGGTGAAGATCTATTTGATGGTGATACGTTCGACATGTTTTTGAAATATGTTGATCATCATCCACGTGCAAATATTCTGTATGATCCAAGTCATCTACACTTGCAATGTATCGATTACATCGGCTTCATCGATAAATATCATGCTCGAATCAAAGCATTCCATGTAAAAGATGCAGAATTCAATCCAACGGCTTCGCAAGGTGTCTATGGTGGCTATGCAAGCTGGAAAAACAGAGCTGGAAGATTCCGTTCTCTGGGAGATGGTCAAATCAATTTTGGTCGCATATTCAGCAAATTAATTGAATATAAATATTCTGGATGGGCTGTTGTTGAATGGGAATGTTGTTTAAAAGATTCTGAACAAGGGGCAGAAGAAGGCGCTACATTTGTGAAAAAACATCTATTCCAAATTTCAACTAACTCATTTGATGACTTCGCGGCATCAAGCCAAGATTTGGGCTTAAATAAACGTTTGCTAGGTTTAAAATAAAAATATCAAATGATAGGTTATTCATCAAGACGAATTTTTTGTTAAAACTTGCGATATATCTGACTACTTGTAATCAAGAGTTCAGTACGAACAGATTTTATAAAAAGAGACCATACAAATGGTCTCTTTTTTGTTGAGGTTTATCTGGACACAAACGAGTCAGGGCTTTGCTAAGTTAGCTGAATTAAATTTCAAACCAGAGACTCATGATAAGCATCTGGTTCATTTTAATAAATACTATTAACTACTACAATACATCACCATGACTAGCAATAACCTGTCGATACCAATCAAAACTTAATTTACGTAAACGTTGACCACTGCCCTTTCCATCATTGTCTTTATCAACATAAATAAAGCCGTACCGTTTTTTCATCTCACCAGTGGAGGCACTCACCAAATCAATCGGCCCCCAGGTCGTGTAACCCATGAGCTCAACACCGTCGGCGATCCCTTCTGCGACTTGCTCAAGGTGCTCACGCAAGAAGTTGATGCGATAGTGATCATTCACCGTATTATTTTCAGCCACTGAATCAACGGCACCCAAACCATTCTCCACGATAAACAGCGGTTTTTGATAACGGTCGTAGAGCTGATTTAAGATGATACGCATCCCTTTCGGGTCGATCTGCCAGCCCCATTCTGAGGCCTTAAGATAGGGGTTCATCAAACTCCCAAATAAATTCCCCGCGGTCTTTGCACGACGGTCAGGGTCAACGCTTTCTACCTGGCTCATGTAATAACTGAAACCCACATAATCGACCGGATATTGCTTAAGAATGGCCTCATCACCAGCAGCCATCTCTATTTCAAAACCATTTTCGCGGAAAATACGCCGAGCATAAGCAGGATAAGCCCCACGAGCCTGAACATCACCAAAGAACAACATTTGTCGATCGTTTGCCATCGCTTTCAGCGTATCATCAGGATTACAAGTATCAGGATAAGTAGGCCATGCGGCGATCATGCAACCTATTCTGGAATCTGGGATAATTTCATGACAGGCCTTCACAGCCAAAGCACTGGCGACAAGCTGATGATGTGCAGCTTGATATTGAATTTGTAATTTATTTTCTGATCCGTCAAATACCAAACCAGCAGCGGTAAATGGGGAATGTAGAACACAATTTATCTCATTAAACGTAAGCCACAGTTTTACTTTGTGCTGATAACGTTTGAAAACGGTTTTTGCGTAATGTTCAAAACAGGTAATCAGTTCACGGTTACGCCAGCCACCATATTTCTTCACTAACCCTAACGGCAAATCGTAATGATTTAAAGTGACGACAGGCTGCATGCCTTTACTGATTAAATCATCGAATAGGTCGTCATAAAATTGCAGACCTGCCTCATTAGGAACTGCGTCATCCCCATGAGGGAAAATACGCGTCCACGCGATAGATAGTCGCAGGCATTTAAATCCCATTTCGGCAAATAACGCATTATCATCTTTGTATGTCTGATAATAATTAATTGCAGAATGATATGGAAAGTTACCCAATTTCCCATCAAGAACAGGTGTTGAATTTAGAATGCCGCGCGGCATAACATCAGCGACCGACAGCCCTTTACCATCTTGATTATAAGCACCTTCAACTTGATTAGCTGCAATAGCGCCGCCCCAAAGAAAATTTTCAGGAAATTTTTTCATTATTGATCCAATAAATAAAATATTCGTTGAAATAAATGGTTTTAAATCGAAAACTTATCTTTAATCTTTTGCTTGCAACTTACGATGAATATCGATTAGCTCTTCAATCATTTCGCGGGCCAACATTGCAGTCATAATATGGTCTTGAGCATGCACCATAACAAGATTGACTGGCACTTTACCGCAGCCTTCGTCCAAGCCAATAAGCATAGTTTGCACATCATGTGCTCGTTTTGATGCAGCAGATGATTCTGTTAATTGGGCATCAACTTCTGCCCAGTTGCCGCGCTTCGCTGCATATAATGCCTGCATCGCATAACTGCGTGCTTCACCAGCGTTAATAATAAGTTCCATTACTGTTGATTCCATGTCCATATCTTTCCTCCAATACCAAAAAATATTATCAAATCTATGCTTTACAATTAAGCTAACAGTGCTAATGCATCGGCAAGAATTTTATCCCCACGCATCATGCCGTAATCCATATTATTAATAACGGCGATCTTTTTACCTGCTGCATCTGCCTTTTTCTTAAATTCGTCAAATTTATATTTAATCTGAGGCCCCAATAAACAGCAGTCATATTCAGAAAGTGTTCGCTCAAACTCATCCATCGCCACAGCAATAACCTGAACATCAATTCCTTTCGCCGCCGCAGCCTGTTTCATCTTATTCATCACCATGCTGGTTGACATACCAGCAGCACAGCACAAAAATATTTTCTTCATTTTAAAACACCTTGTTCATAATATTGCCAAGTAAAAACATGAGACAAAAGGCAAGAGAGTCTCTTGCCGTCCGATACGGAGAAATAACACACACAAGGGAAGAAAAAGAATTTGGGGCTTCTATTTCTTGTTTTTCAGATTTTCATCTAGAAATTTAATCACAGTATCCATGATTTTTGGTTGGTACCATAAAAAGCCAGCATGATCAGCCCCTTTTACAACATAACGAGTTGAATCAATGCCATGTTTAATTAATGCCTCATGTAAAATTTTAGTCTGACTTGGCGATACAACATTATCTGCATCGCCATTCATTAATAAAAATGGTGGCGTTTTTTGTGATATATAAGTAATTGGATTCGCATTTTTTGCTTTATTCAAATCACTTAATATAGAGCCACCTGCTTGAAAAGGAATACCATTCACCAGCATTGCCTCTGGAATCGCGGGTGAGTTATGTGCTTCTTGAATTTCTTTTGAGAAATCAGAACCAACTTTAGTCAAGTCTGAAAGGCCATATAAATCAACCGCAGCTTGTACATCACTATTTTGATCGAGATATTCGCCCTTATCAAAATCACGATTACCATTAGTTGTCGCAACCATTGCGGCTAAATATCCCCCAGCAGACTCGCCCATCACCGCAATTTTATTCGGATCAATATTAAATTGAGCTGCATGTGCTTTTAAATAACGGACGGCGGTTTTCGCATCTTCCACTGGTCCTGGAAATGTCACCATAGGCACAACACGATAATCGATGCTGGCCACCACATAACCAGCACGAGCCATATCAACTCGTTGCCCGATAAATTTAGATTTTGGCGCATCCATAAATCCACCACCAGTAATAAATACTACGGCAGGAGATGGTTTCTCTGAATAGGGCTGAATTAAATCCATATACAGTTGGATTGGCCGGCCCATATTATTATAAGTCAGTGAATATGCCAGATCAGATTCCATTCGAATGGGGGGAACCACATTTTTACATCGATAGTTTGTGTATCTATATTTTTGGCCGCCGAAATAAATGGAAGCGCAAGCATAGACAGTGCAAACACTATTTTTTGTTTATTCATCTTCAAACCTTTATATATTTGTGATGTCGAAAGAATTTAAATTAGAACCACACTTCCATGCGATAACCAAAACGCCATTCGGAATCGACTGGTAATTCAGTAATATCGCGATCACCACCGACATATGCAGCTGTCAAACTAGCAATCGGTGCCACACCGGGTTGGACTTGTAATTGTAGAGCTGGCCCTGTCGCAAATTTATAAGCAGTACCATTTATCCCATCGCGGCCATCTTTATTCTGAGTATGGTTTACTACACCTTCGTACAACCAAGACCAGTTTTTATTCAGTTTTTGCTGCACATTCAAACCCGCAAAAATACCGGTTTCATTCGCATTGCCATAATAGTGGTCCATGCTTCTGTCATTGCTATGGTCAACGTCATACAGAGATGTCACTCGTTGTGACGAATTTTCACGATCGGTATATTCAAAAATCAAAGCAGGGCTGATGAAAAAATTATCTACCGAATCAATCATGCCATCCATGGTAAAACGCATAGAGGAGTCACCTTGTTCACTAATTTGGCTGATACGGCTGGTATTCAGATATTGTGCAATAACACCTTTACCATATTGTGCCTTTAATGATGTTCGACCACTTGTCATACCTAAAAATGAAGGCAATGTATATTTCGCAGATACACTTGTAGCATTTTGCTCTGCTTGCTGACGAACAGGGTCATCTAACTCTCTAACATGTGTAACCCCAAATTCCGCAGCACCCAAGCGATAAACAGCATCAGCAATCTGGCGGCCACCCTCTACAGCTTCTGGTGGTGTAGCACTACCCGACCAATCAACTTGCGCTGTACCCACCGCTAAATCAAAATCAGCACTGATATAGCCAATCCCTGAATCGAAATGAACCTCTTTGGTGTTATAAGCAAAAACATTCACACGCTCATCCAGATAACGGCGCCCTATCCAAATTTTAGAATCTTTAGGCAGCACAGTAACGCCAGCAAAATTGCCAAACATTTGTGCAGTTTCAAACCCTTTGTCACCATAACCAACCATTTGATAAGTAAAATCGGCTGATTGACCCGGTGCACCAACATCTTGCCATTTCTTGGTCACTGCTAATGATGAAAAATAGTCATGCCAGTAGGTATTTCCTAAATCGCCCATTTTGCCACGAGGGTCTTGATGAGGACCTGTTGGATCCATGTGTAATCTCATGCTTTTAGGGCGATCATAATCACTTTTAAAATCACCCGCGACCATGCCGTAACCATGAAATTCGAGACTTTTATCATCTGATAATGGAATTGCATTTGCTGCTGATGCAGAAATTAAATAGGCACTGACTAATACAGCAAGTTTCCTTTTTTTCATTATAATTACTCCAGACGCTATGTTTGTTGTTGTTTATATTTATGTAAATAATATTCTCCAACTTTATGTCTGGTTATATCCTCGTTTGCTATTCCTTATGTCGATTATTGCAACCTCAAAAAACAAAATAAAAAAAGCGCACATAATATCAGTGCGCTTTTTTATTTATTGCATTTTAAATGATATCAATCACAAAGTATCGCGATATTCCTTGATACTCATATTGAACTTATCTTTGAATATTTTATAAAAATGTGAAGCGTTTTCATAACCCGTCATATTGATGATATCAACAATGGAATGATTCGTATTTTTTAATAATTCGACTACTTTCTCTATGCGTTTCTCGACAAGCAGCTCAATAAATGTTTTACCTGTAAAATCTTTTAAGAGTTTACTTATTTTGTAGTTTGGTTGTTTTAGTTGATTGGAAATGTCTTTCAAACTTGCAGTTTTGTAATTTTCATCAATGTACTTTAAAACTAACACTGCAAGAGATTCGTTATAACTTCCGCCAGCATAATAATCACTTGCCTCTATATTCGCCAACAATTCCGTGATTAACAGACCAACCAAAAAGTTAACCTTAACAACTTTCAATGGATTATCGCTGTATATTTCCGTTATAATAACACTCATGATTTGTTGAATTTCGATGACATTACCAACTTGAAACAATATATGCTCAGCAACTTTTTTCTTTCCATTAACCGATGTCAATATGAAGTCAGAGATCAGATTCTCCTGATCAAAAAGAGACATCAATCGACCAAAAAACTCCGTTTTAATAATGAAGTTAATGATGATGTCATTTTTCCCTGCTGCTTCCACTTCATGTTTGGCAAATTGATTTAATAAAAGAATATCACCCTGATGCAATGTGATATCTTTATCATTAACATTTTGATTCATCTCACCTTGATATACATAAATAAGTTCAATGAACCCGTGCGAATGAAGAGGAACTTTTGTAAAGCGAGTCTGCTTTTCAATATAGATATGATTATCTTTGAAAAACTGTCGTTCAATATGTTTTTTGAACTTATGATTCAACTGATAGCTTGAACGCAATATTTCTAATTCACGGTCTGTATATGCCATCAGTTCATCATGAATTTTTGAACTCAACATAACAAATTCCTACTTCGATAGAGTCTTAATCACATGAACAAATTTATTTCAATATTGCCAATATCTGTCAAATCGAAAACAACTTTGCCTTTATCTGAATGAGTCCGAGCTAGATATTTCATGTCGATATTATATCTTTTATCAAGTAGTAATGTGCATTTTGTTAAATTAAATGGAACCTGAATCACTAACTTTATTTCACTGTTAATTCGAGTCCATTGACAAACCACTTTTCCTTTCAGGGTTTCATGTTCACATTTTACGAAATCAATTTCCTCGCAAAAATAGGGAACAATAACTATTTGGTCAGCTCCGATTGCATTCTCAGAGACTGAAATCCCACCGAGTGCTTGATAAAACCAACTTGAATATGAACTAAACATGGCATGATTGCACGAGCCATGTTGATTGTCGCCGAAGTACTCTTTCAAAGTGCCGCTGTTATCAACCAGCATTCCTTGAATACCATTCTCTGCCATTAACCATTGATAGATGACGTTGTTAAATCCATTTTTTCTGAAAATTTCATACGCAAAACTTTGCCCAAAAATACCGCACCGAATTAAATACTGATTATCTTCAATCAATGCCGCTAATTGCTGAATCGCTGTAAACTCGTCATCTACTAATTTCAGATAAATGGCAAATACATAGCTAGTCTGGCTTTTATCTGAAAAACTGCCATCCTCATTTTTATAGCATTTAACAATCTCGTTTCTCAGCGCTTCTGCCTGAGCAGAATAATGATTAAAATCTTCTGAATACTGTAATGTTTTTGCAAATTTCGCGAGTAACAACACATGCCAGTAATAAAAACAGGCTGTAGTAAAACGAATAGCTGGCGAACTGGACTTGTAGTCTTCTGAGTTTTTATCCTGACTACCCCAATCACCCAAACAAAATTGAGACACTTCATCAAGCCCTAGATTATCTAGGTGAGCAAGCTGCCGTGTAAGATAAGGGTATATATCTTTAACTAAGTGCAAATTTCCATAATGCTGATAGTGAATATCGAGCAAATAAGGCACGACAAACTGCCATGCTAATGGCCCAGCTTCATTGCCTGTACCGTTCGTTTTGATACCCATAAAGGGTGCGGTTTCAGGAAATCCGCCATTTACACGAACATCATTGATAAAATCCCGGATCGTTTTCTCATATAAATTGGCAGCATCAAACTGATAAACCATCGACTTAGCTAAAGCAACAATATCGCCACCATAAGCAAATCGCTCTCTTGCACAATCACTTAGCACTGAATGGATGTTGTTTAGTTTGGTATCACCACCAATCTCATAAAGATGGTTCAGATTTTCATCAGAGCAAGAAAAAGACCCCACGGTATTCAGCAGGGTGTGCACATAGACGGCGCTTATCTCATTGATCTGCTCAAGATTAATACCTTTGAGAGCAACATAGCGGAATGAATGGTAAGTGAATTGATTAACATAATGGATTGAACCATTCCGACAAATAATTTTATCTTTCTGCTCTGCCCGGTCTGGTGCACCCTGCCCTCCAGGAATGACGAAACCATCATCCATTGTCTTACCAATAAAACCAGCCAGTGTAGAATCGGTTTTCAGTGTGTAATCAACGTTTAGCTCTTCACTGTAAGTAAACTCAACTTCTTGCCCATCACACGCGGTAAATGTAGCATCAATAAAACCAGTGAGCACTTTACCAAAATCAACAATCAGTTCGTTTTCGCTAACAACAATAATGTCATTTGGGGGTAGTCGTTTAGACTGTTTTATTTTTGGAATGATGCTTGGTATTAGTTTACCTCTTGGCCCATTCATTGTTGTTGATGGTTGCCAGTTAGGGTGGCTAAGGCTGGTAGTTTTGTTGCTATTAAGCAACCGATAATCCAGTACCTCCCCCAGATAAATATTGTTAAATAGATATGGTCCTTCAGCAACCGTCCAAGTTTCGTCTGTTGAAATAATAGTCGTTTGGCTGGCATATTTAACTATCACATCAGCCAATAAAGTTGGCTCACCGATCGACAATGTTGTTCGTAAATTGTATTTGCTAAACAGCGTCAATGGGGCTGGATTAAACCAGCCATTACCAAGCTCTACCAGAATTTCATTCTGACCAATTTTTAATAATTCACCAATCTTGTAAGTATCGTAGTAAACAGTCTTATCATAATTTGTCCAATCAGTATTCAGTTCTGAATCACCGACAACAACACCATTGACGGTTAATTTATAGAACCCCAAACCAACGATGTGGATAATTGATTCAAAAACTGCCTCATCGATATTGAATGTTTTTCTAAAAATCGGGTTTCTATTTTCTTTATAATAGTCAGATTCATTTACCAACGACTTTCCGTTAAAAATCCATTCCCCATGAAAAACGCCCATATTTCCAGTGCAGAATGAACTAAGATGCGTTTCTGCTTCCTGATTATCTCCATAAGTAATCAATTTCACTTGATAAGTCGTATTAGCCTCTAATTGAAAACCATCAATTAGTGCACTAGTTTTATTACCTTTCTGATTTAGAGAAAAAACAACACTATCATCTTTCACTACAGATAGGTCATATGCCTTCTGCTGATAATTCACACTCCAATTCAGATATATAGGTAACTGATCTACAACGATTGAGTCTGACTTATTATTGATTGTTAACATATGCCTATCTGTACCTGCTGCAATTATCGATTAGTTTCTGGTAATGACTGAAACTCAGCTGAATTTTCTTGGTAAGTAGCCAATTCAGCTTTTTCTTCTTTGACAGCAATTAAATCGGCAATTTTGAAGAAGAAGTACCAGCCAGCAAATCGAACGAGTATGGCTATGAATTGGAATGCTGCAATTTTCCAACTTCCCTGCATGAAACCCGTAAGGATCACTGGCATACCAGCAGGTGTGCTAACACCAGCAACGAGCGGTAACACACCAATAACAGTCAAGTAATAGGCAACAGCAATGATAACCGCATCCATAAAGATATAAGGGATCGCTAAAGCAACATTCATGACCAATGGCACACCATAAGCCATTGGCTCACCGATGGTGAAAATAGCTGGCGGTAATGCAATTTTACCTAGGGTTTTGAAACGCTCGCTTTTCGCTAGGAAAGCCAGCATAAAGGCCAGTGGTAATAAGTTACCCGCCACACCATAGGTCATGTAGAATGCAAAACCCGTGATGTTTGGTGGTGTCAGGCCAGCTGAATAAGCCGCTAATTGCTGTGCATCCATCGCAAACCAAATTGGCGCAACGATCCCCAATGTAATCGCATGACCATGTAAACCACAGAACCACAGCAACTGAGCCAAAATAGTTACAACAATGACTGAGCCAATACCTGAACCCAACGATGTCAACGGCGCTTGAATCACTTTATAAATAATTTCATGAATGCTGCCGTAACCATTCATGGTGATAGCGGCTGAGATAACCGTAAAAAGTGTTAGGATCACAATACCAGGAATTAATGAAGAGAATGATTTCGAAATAAATTCCGGCACACTATCAGGCATTTTAATAATTAACCCTTTTTGCGTAATAGCGACAAATATTCGAGTCGATATAATTGCAACAAGAATACCGGTAAACAGCCCCATTGAGCCTAGCCATTGGCTAGGAATTAAAAATGCCTGACCTAATGGCCCAACTTCGCCGAGTTGATATGGTGTGAGAATAAAGAATGAGATCATCGAAATTAAGCCGGTGATAAAACCTTCCACATCAAAGGCTTTGGCTAATGTGTATGCCACAGAAAATGAGACAATGACCGCGAGGAAATTATTCGTGAAATTGATAGGAAGATCGAAGTAACGCCCCAAGCCGTGCGAAATAATAAATTCTTGATAAGGTGCAAATGGAAATACTTTTAGCAGTGTGGCTACTGAACTCATAATGGTTGCTGGCAGCACCAGCATCATGCCACGCATAATAGCTTGTAGATATTTATTCTGCCCGATCAACTGCATCAGACTGAGCATTTTATCTTGAATGAGCGACGTGTTAATTGACATAATTTTATTCCATTTCTTGTGAATTACAGACACTGAGCAGCCGAGTGTTTTTATCTTAATTAGTTACATACTACGATAGCTGCTATTCATTATTCATAACGCTTGTTGTAAATGTGATTGACGATTATTGCAATTTGTCATTTGGCCAAAATGTGGCATATCTAATCGACTTGGAAAACTCGAATGATCACGGCATGTTTCCCTTCTATCGGCGTGATAGTGCCAGTAAATACACGCTTATTAAGCCAATCGTATTTGCCTTTCGGTGCTTTAAACTGCGGTGTTGTACGGATGTAAGGATATTTGCCAACCAATGGATCATTCGATGCCAAACCACTGTTATGAATAATAATAGTCTGCCCATCGTCCGTTTTAATGCTGTACAAAGCATCAATTTCTAATACACCATCAGGGCGTTGCAATTGCCAGTCAGCGCCACCTGAAAGTACGGTACCTGACATTGTTTTTCCTTTGAAATAGCCACCTGTGATTGGGACATATCGACGAACACCAGTATCACTGTCACCAATTTCTACCGTATCTTCTAATGTCACGACGAGCGACAATACTTCATGGGTCGATGGTGCAACTACCTGTGGAGGGATTGCCTGTTTTTCGATATTAAGCTGGGTGGTTTGCAAAACGGGATCTTTGGCATAAGCCATTGAACTCACCAATACCATGCCTGCCATTAAAATTGTGCTAAGGTTGAATTTATTTTTAATACACATCATTTGAACTCCCTTTAGAAATGAACCATGTAAAGAGAGTTAATCACCAAATACCTGAGATAGAAGTATCGAGTTTTGCTTAGATGATTGTCGTTATTTGCACAAATACCGGTTATACCTGCCTGCTCGCTAAAAAATCCACAAAAGCACGAACTTTAATTGGTCGAAAACGTGCAGATGGGAAAACAGCATGAATGCCACCAGCAGGTAATGTCCATTGTGGTAAAACTTGGATCAGCTTCCCAGCAGCTAAGTCATCTTCGATCGCAAAATCAGGTAATACGGAAATGCCCGCCCCTTCTCTTACGGCCTCTCGCACAGCGAGTGTGGCATCAAAGAAAATTGATGCCTGCATCGTGACACTTCGATGTTCAATGCCATCTTGCGTGAAACTCCAATGAAGTGGATCACGTAAAGCTGTATTGGCAATAAACGGAAGTTGGGCAAGCTCTTCAGGCGTGTTGAGCCGCTTTATCTGAGAATACATGGTTGGTGATGCAACCAAGAGTTGCCGAAATGTACCGATTTTTCGAGCCTGCAAATTACTATCAGCCAACCACCCGACACGAATAGCAAGCTCAGTGTTGCCAGACATCAGATCAAGGATCTGGTCATTAAAAACCGCATCTACCTTGCAATTTGGATAGCGTTGACTGAAAGCAACGATGGCAGGCACGAGAACGCTAACGCCGTAATCAAAGGGTGCGGTGAGTCGTAATGTACCAGAAGGCTCTGCTGCTACTTCAGCCAGTTCGCTGAACGCATTTTCGGCTTCATGCAGAATGAGAGTGCAACGCTGATAAAAGGCTTCTCCAGCCTCAGTAGGCTGAACCTTGCGAGTTGTGCGTACCAGAAGTGAAGTTCGGAACTCTTTTTCGAGCCGAGCAACCTGTTGACTGACGACTGCCTTAGTGATCCCGAGGCGCTCAGCTGCGGCAGTGAATGACCCTGTTTCAACAACAGCAACAAAATAGACCAGACGTCTTAGATTCCCTAAATCACCCAAACCGACTTCGCTTTTATTGTGTGTTTTTAGCATACAGTTAGTCTGTCATGTGTGTATTTAATGACCAATATATCTCATCTATTATCACCTCATCAACTTAGGAGTTCTCGATGAACAAGACACTTATCTATTTATTTGACCCTTTATGTGGCTGGTGTTACGGCGCGACGGCGACGGTTTCTAAACTGAATGCGATCCCTGACGTTAACGTTGAATTATTGCCAACAGGTCTGTTTGCCGACGAAGGGTCAAAATTAATGACCGATGAATTTGCAACTTTCGCTTGGAGTAATGATCAGCGGATCGCTCATCTGACCGGGCAAAATTTCACTGAACGCTACCGAGAATTGGTGCTCAACAATCGCCAGCAACGTTTTGATAGTGGCCCGGCTACTATCGCGCTGACAGCGGTAGCACTAACCACCCCAACAAGAGAACTGGAAACACTGAAAGCAATACAGCACGCACGATTTGTTGATGGCCAAGATATCACCCAGTTCGAAACACTGGTTTCGCTCCTGACATCACTCAAGTTGAATGCGGCAGCTGCGATGGTCGAGAGTCTAGATGAAAATTTACTCAAGGCGACCCGAGATCGAATTCAGCGCGCACAAGTACTCATGCGGGATTTAAGCGCACGCGGTGTGCCCACGTTTATTGCCGCTATGGGTACAAAACACTGGCTGCTCAATACAAGTGATGTTTATTCAAACCCTGAAACGTTGATGAACCAATTAGCATTCTGAATCAACAAAATAAGTAAAACAGCGTAAATTTATAAGGAATAACATGATGAACACAACATTGGTCCGCAGCCTGACTCTGACTTCAGTTCTGCTGAGTAGTGCCGCTGCTTTTTCTGCACCATTGACGGTAACAGTCTATAACCCTGGTTCGAAAGAAATTTTCCCGGTGGCCTCGGAGATTGTTAGCGGGGACAAAGAGAGCATATTGATTGACGCACAGTTTGGTGTGGGTGACGGCCAGGCACTGGTCGACATGCTGAAAAAGAGTGGAAAAAAACTGACCACTATTTTTATCAGTGGTGGCGACCCTGATTACTATTTCGGTCTGGAACCCATCAAGACCGCCTTCCCTGATGTGAAGATCCTGGCCAGCCAGCATGTGGTTGACCATATTAACCAAACCAAAGATGCGAAATTGGCATACTGGGGTCCAATTTTAGGCACGCAAGCGCCTAAGTCGTTGATTGTTCCCGATGTACTGACTCAATCGTACCTCACGTTAGAGGGTAAGCGAATTGAGATCAAAGAAATGAATACACCAAATGCTTACTTATGGGCGCCATCCATTAAAACAGCTTTTGGCGGTGTACTGGTTTCCTATGGTCAACATGTTTGGATGGCGGACAATCAAACCACAGCTGTTCGCACTCAATGGGTTAAAGCATTAAACCATTTGCTGGATCTGAAACCAAAACGTGTTGTTCCCGGTCACTTTTTGGGTGAAGAACCGAAAGGAACCGAAGCCGTGAAATTTACTCGCAATTATGTAATGAGATATGAAACTGAATTAGCTAAGGCTAAAGGCTCTGATGCTCTGATTGATAGCATGAAACAAGCCTTTCCATCTTTACCTGTTGACGATGGTTTAGCGATCGGTGCAAAAGTAAATACTGGCGAAATGAAGTGGTGATTCAGAGTTACTTACAGACGCTCAATTCTTAAAGCTGTACTCTAATAGATTATCAGGCAGTCGGTTAAATTTTGATTCGATTAAAGAAATCTCTGACCAAACTGACCTAAACAAAACAGGGAACCTTTGGGTTCCCTGTTTCTCTATCTGCTAGCGAACAAGACAATTATTTCATTTCAATTACGAAGTTTTCACGTGAACGACGGACTTTTTTCAGATTCACTAACCAATCGTTTTCTGCTTCACGATATCCTAATGGCAGCAGTAATACAGAGCGCAAGCCAAATTTTTCTAAGCCAAGAATCTCATCCACTTTCGCTGGATCAAATCCTTCCATTGGAGTCGCATCAACCTGAACTTCTGCGGCAGCAATAAGAGCTGAGCCCAACGCAATATAAGCTTGACGTGCGGCATGCTCGTAATTCGTTTGAGCATCACGTTGAGGATAAATGCTTAGCAGCATTTTTCTGTAATTTTCCCAACCTTCATTCACAAACCCACGTTCTTCGTTCACCAGATCAAACATAGAGTTTATGCGTTCTTCTGTATAGTTGTCCCATGCTGCAAAGACAACCAGATGGGAGCAATCGGTAATTTGCCCCTGATTCCAGGCATGAGGTTTAATTTGCTCTTTTAATTCCGGGTTCGTTACCAGGATCAGTTGGAATGGCTGGAGTCCGCTTGAGGTTGCCGTCAGACGAGCAGCTTCGATAATATAATCAACTTTATCTTGTGGTACGGGTTTACTTTGATCCATTTTTTTGGCGGCATAACGCCAGTTCAACGTTTCGAGTAGATTGCTCATTTCATTTTCCTTTTAATTCGTTATTTGCCTTCGGTGACGCTGTTTACACAAAATCCGAAGGATATGAAAAGATAAATTAAATTTTTATTTTTGTTTATCTTTTCATTTACTGAATAACCTGACCCCGGAAGAATATAAACTAAACCATGATGTGCCCAGATCTCAAAAAATTCATGGTATTAATGTTGGAGAATTTACACGTAGACACCAACATATCTTGAATGAGGTGACTCATACAGCAGCCGTTTATCAAGATTCGATCATGCTAGTATCGATTTAATTTCCACACCCACGGCGAAAACCAAACACTATTTTTTATTATAGAAACAGCAGCTGACGCAGAAAGAAACTGCAGATCGGGTTGGTATCAGGAACAATGGCAACGCCCACTAGGCAGCACGCCAACCAGCCATATATTTAAATTACCTATCGGGGTGATTGAACAAAACAATATTGATCTATCTGAAAGCTGCGAAAATGAATGGCTCTGCCTGCAGATCGCTAAAGCATTTGGTTTCGATGTTGCCAACACAGAACTCGTTACATTTAACGATAGTAAAGTATTGGTAGTGGTAGGTTTCGACAGACGCTGGTCTAGCAATAACCAGTGGTTAATGCGATTACTGCAAGAAGATATGTGCCAGGCTTTGGGTTATATTCTCCTGCCCTCAAATATGAATCTCATGGTGTCCCTAGAGTTGCCGAGATCATGAAGCTTTTACTTGGTTCGAGACTTTCAACGAAGGACAGAGAAACATTTTCCGCTCACAGATCCTTTATTGGCTCTTAGCTGCTATCGATGGGCATGCAAAAAATTTCAGCATATTCATTGAACCGAATACATCATTTGTGATGACTCCTCTTTATGATGTGATATCGGCATACCCTATTTTCAAAAGCAAAGGCATTCCCCCACAAAAAGCAAAAATGGCGATGGCGTTGCAGGGTAAAAATAAACAATATCTATGGTCTAAAATCCAACCTCGTCATTTTCAAAGTACCGCACAACATGTCGGATTTTCATCTGAACAAGCAGGATATTTTTTACAAGAAATGGCCATGAAAACAACGGCAGTGATTCGCGAGGTAGAGCAACAATTATCTCCCGATTTCCCTCCTCATATCAGTGACTCTATTTTTGAGGGATTAGAAAAACAAGCTGGTAAAATTATCTCTCATTAAAAACGTAAACAGATATTCAAAAAATTGTCACTCAGCAACGCCGGAACCATCAGATTTACACAACCCCATTTGGCCCCAAAAAAAGCAGCAAGCAAGAAAAAAGGTAATTTAAATTTTGCGCCTATTTTGTGCTAAAAGTTTCATATGAACCCAATAAAACCACAGAAAAACCCTTGGCTTCACCAACCAAAATAAACATTAACTTCTTGTTTTATATGGATATAAGCCATTATATTAACATTTAAAGTTAGATTGAAAAATTACTGATTACATCTTGACATGGTGGGGGTCGATGGTTCGATTCCTCGCTTCAATACCCAGACTGTGCCCAAAATCTTCGCAATTCGATCATTTCCATCACGCCTAAAGAAGGTGTGATACCCCCCACCGCACAGACTATTGATTCATTCCGCTTCGAGGATAGGAGCAGTTTTAATAAAGGAATTAATTGTCTGTTCTAACACTTTTAATGCCAAACCAATGTCATTTATTAGCACAGACTCCAGAGGGTTATGGCTGATCCCACCCTTGCAACGCATAAAGAGCATACCGACTTCACACAACGCCGCGATGGCGACAGCGTCATGTCCTGCACCACTAGCAAGGCTCATACTCCGGCCTTGCACTTTTATAACTGCATTTGTCAGTTTTTCTTGCAGCAAACTCGCGCATGGCGTGGCCTCTGAACTGTAAAAGCAGTCATAACTAAGCCCTAAGTTACGTCGAACAGCAATGTCTTTAGCGGCTTTAGTTATCTCGTAAAGCGCGGCATCGCGCTGTTGATTATCCGGCGCCCGGATATCCAGACTGAATGATACATCCGACGGAATCACATTCACCGCACCGGGGTGACACGTAATTTTGCCAACAGTGGCAACCACCTCAAACGCTTTCGCGACAGACTCTATTGCCAACACCAGTTCACTTGCGCCCACGAGCGCATCCTGTCGCAATGCCATTGGTACGGTCCCGGCGTGTCCGGCCATGCCTTTGAACGAAAAATTCAGTCTTTTCGCGCCATTGATCGCAGTGACAACACCCAAAGCAAGGTCATTTGACTCAAGTAGTGGGCCTTGTTCAATGTGTAATTCCAGATAACCAATGAAATCGGAAGGTTTTCTTTTTGCCTGATGAATTTGCTCCGGTGCCAGACCAAAATCACGCAATGCCTGAGCCAGTGAAATGCCATGACGGTCTTGTTTATCCAGCCAGTCATCGCCCCAGTTACCTGTTAGGCCGCGGCTGCCCAGCAAGGTAACGCCGAATCGAACCCCTTCTTCATCACCAAAACCAATCACTTCGATGGCGAAAGGAAAACGCTGATTCTGCTGATGGAAGCGGGATACCAACTCAATTGCCGTAATAACGCCCAGCATGCCATCGTATTTTCCGGCATTGCGCACGGTATCCAGATGTGAACCGAGCAATAACGCAGGCGCTTCGGGTTCTGTTCCTTCATACCGTCCGCAAATATTGCCAACGGCATCCTGCCAGACCTGCATACCGGCATCCCGCATCCATTCTCCCACTAGCTGGTTGGCTTGCTGATGCTGTGCTGAAAGATAGACACGCGTTAACGCATCAGTGTCTTCACTTAAAAGCGCCAGCTCATTGCAACGCTCAAAAATACGGATGCCTTCCTGCATATCAGACCTCCGCGGCAGCATAAACATTCCATGCCGATTGCAATGCAGCGCCCTGAACGGTTTTGAAACCGAAACGGTTTAATACCGCTTCCAGCGCAGAGAGAGTCATCATGACGGTATCTTTACGCGCGTTGTAACCCATGGTGCCGATACGCCAGATTTTGCCGTGCAGCGGGCCAAACGAGGTGCCGATCTCGATACCAAAATCGTTCAGCAAGGTCTGGCGGACCTGTTCGCCATGTACATTTTCAGGAATATAAACACCCAGCACGTTATTCATTTTGTGCTTCAGGTCGCCGAAGGGTTTTAAGCCCATGCCCTGAATACCAGCCAGCAGTGCATCACCATGCAGCTTGTGACGGGCAATACAGCTATCAATGCCTTCCTGAAGAATAATGCGGGCACATTCACGGGCACCAAACAGCATACTCGTCGCTTCGGTGTGATGATTCAGACGCTCCGGCCCCCAGTAATCCATGATCATGCCGAGGTCGAAATAGTTGGAATAGATGATCTCATCGTCGCCATCCTGATGGTTAGCGTTACGGATCCCCTGCTCGACGTGTTTGCGTTTTCTAACCTCAGCGGCAAAACGATCACTCAATGTCACTGGCGAGCTACCTGACGGGCCACCGAGACATTTCTGTAAACCCGCTGAAACCGCATCCAACCCCCAAGCATCGACTTCCATCGGGTTGCCACCGAATGAAGCGGTCGCATCGGTATAAAACAGTACATCGTGACGACGACAGATCTCACCGAGTTCCGCCAGCGGTTGCAACATGGTGGTCGAGGTATCACCCTGAACCGTGAGTAGTGCCCGCGGTTTGATCGCGATAATGGCATCTTCCACCATCTGCGGATCAAACACCTCGCCCCATGGTACCGAGATGGTATGCACTTCAGCGCGGCAGCGGCGGGCGATCTCGCACAGCAGATCACCAAAGCGGCCAAACACCGGCACCAATACTTTATCGCCGGGTCGAATGGCTGAAACCAGCATGGCCTCAATGCCCGCGCGGGAGGTGCCGTCGATCAGGAACGTCCATTCGTTACTGGTTTTATAGAGTGCGCGGTACAGCGCCATGGTCTGGTTCATGTATTCCGTCATCGCCGGATCATACTGACCAATCAGTTGTGACGACATGGCACGTAATACACGCGGATCAGCGTTGATCGGACCGGGCCCCATCAACAGACGGGCAGGAGGATTAATTTGATCGAAAGCCTGAATATCTAACATGGTCGGACCCCTCTTACAGCACCGAGAACAGCATACGGGCACCGGTAAACGCCAATGCCACCGCAAAAACTTGTTTTAAACGAACAGGGTTTAATTTCTGACCCAAACGCACGCCCACAGGCGCAAACACTACCGACATCGGCACAATGCAGGCAAAGCCGAGCAGATTGACCAGACCAATCGTGCCATACGGTGCATCTGCGGGAGTGGTTCCTGTTGCCAGCATGGTGATGGCACCCGGTACGGCAATAAGTAGACCGATTGCGGATGAGGTGCCGACGGCGCGGTGAGGTGGATAGCTGCAACTGGTCAGAATCGGTACACTCAGCGTGCCCCCGCCAATACCAATCATGACGGAAACCGACCCGATCACCATGGCAATGAATGATTGTGCGCCCTTGCCGGGCAATTCTGTGGCGAAGGGTTTCGCTTTAGCGCGGAATAACATATTCAGTGAAACCAGCATGGCAAGAGTGCCAAACATCGCGGTGAGCCAGACACCGCCAAAATGGGTAGCCAGTGCCGCACCGGCCAGCACCCCGATCAGCAGAAATATCCCCCAGCGTTTAAGCAAATCGGTATCCACGTTACCGCGTTTTTTTTGCGAACGGATCGACATGATGGAAGTGGGGATCATCGCCGCCAGAGAGGTACCCGTTGCTAACAAAATGGCATGTTGCGGCGCAACCTCAAAACTCTGGAAGATGAAGTAAAGCACCGGCACCATGACGATACCGCCACCCACCCCCAATAACCCGGCCAGAATACCGGCCACGACCCCCGTCATGACCAATGCTAATAAAATCGGGGCAACAGATTGAATCAATTCCACGTAAATTCTCCGGAAAAATTAACTAAAAAATTCGGCTGGCGTAATGCCAAAAGAATCTGAAAGCGCAGCGCCGTCAGAACGGGGGTCGGTTGCCAGATCAATCACGCCATCGTTGTCGGCTGAAATCGCACCAGCATGGCCCATCAGTTCTGAGCGAGCAAGAATGGTTTGAATTTCATGTCCCTTCTGCGCTAATGAAGCGAGAACAGGTTCTGGCATATCCGCTTCGATTTTCAGGTTATGGCTGTTATCACCCCAGGTTCGTCCCAGCAACCAACGCGGTGCAGCAACCGCTTCGCTGAGCGATAACTGCTGATAGAGATGACGCCAGATGAAGGCCGCCTGCGTCTGTGGTTGTCCTTCGCCGCCCATGGTGCCGTAAGCTAAAACTCGGCCATCATGAAGATGCGCCAGCGCCGGATTCAGCGTGTGAAATGGCTGAATATTGCCTTTCAACTCATTGGTGGCTCCGCTTTCTAGGCTGAAACTGACACCGCGGTTATTCCACAGCAGACCCAGCTCTGGGATAACCAGACCAGAGCCGAATTCCCAATAGATACTCTGAATAAAGCTCACCATTCGCCCATCTTTATCACGCGCAGCCATCCAGATGGTATCGCCCGGAATGGCCGGATTTGGCCAAGGTGCAGCCTGATTCAGATCAATCTCTGCGGCCAGTTTTTGCAATGCCGATTCTTGTAACCAGCGACTGATATCTTTAGTCGCCACCGAGGCATCCTGCGCTTCCGCATTGCGCACGCGGAAAGCCTGTTTGGTCGCCTCCACCAGCAAATGCAATTGCGTACTTTCATCCAGTGATGAGTCAAAACAGCGATCAAACAGCGCTAAAATCAGCAGTGAAGCAATGCCCTGCGTGGGTAACGGCAAGTTATAAAACGTGCCTTTACTGGTCGTGACTGATAATGGTTCCACCTGACGGGCGTGGTAAGCGGCAAGATCAGAACGCGTCAGTGGCGAACCGGTTTTAGCTAAGGTGGCAGCAATACAATCTGCCGTTTGACCACGATAAAAATCATCCAAACCGGCAATACTCAGGTGTTGCAGCAGATCAGCCAGCGGTTCATTACGCAATGTTTCCCCCACCTTGAGTACATCACCGTTTGGCAGATAACGCTCGCTAAAACCCTCGACCAGCCTGAGATCATTGACGGTTTTACGGCTGGCAGCAGCCAGACTTTCAGTCACAGTGATGCCATTACGAGCGAGATGTATAGCGGAATGCAGAATGTTCTCCAGCCCGATCCCAGCCTGCCACTTCTCACTCATCTCTAGCGCCAGTTGCCAGCCACTGACGGTGCCTGCCACGGTTAATGCAGCTGCGCTACCACGGGATGGGATCTGCGCGTAGTTTCGTTCTTGATACCATGCAGCCGATGCCTGCGCCGCACTGACACCCGCGGCATTAATAGCAACAGGTTGCTTGCCGGGTTCATGGATCAGCCAGAAACCATCGCCCCCCAAACTGTTCATGTGTGGATACGCCACTGCTATTGCGGCAGCGGCAGCGACCATCGCTTCAACCGCTGTACCACCGCTACGCAGGATCGCCATACCCGCTTCGGAAGCCTGAAAATGAGAGGCAGTAAAGGCTAATTGTTTCATCTCACTTTTCTTCATTTTGAGATTCCTTACCGACGACATCGCTGAACAAACGGGTTAAGGCCAGCAACTGCATGTCACTATTGGGTTTGCCAATGATGGAAATACCAAAAGGAACGCCATCTATCGTCACTAACGGAAGATGTATCTGAGGAAGCCCGGCCAGACCCGCCAGTGCAGTTAGCCCCAGTAGTTTCATGCGGAAATCGGCCAGATCAGCGTCACTGGCACTGCGTAATGGCGCCAGATCAGGCGTAGTGGGAATAACCAGATATGCATTGTCTAATGGGGTAATGATTTCGGCTTTCCATGCCTGACACAGCGCTTCTGCTTGTGCTTCCTCTACTTCTGTTAATTGGCTGGCCCACTGAAAACGTTCGGCGATATCCGGCGCAAACGCATCAAGATGCGGCAATGCCCATGCAGAATGAGTGCGGGCAACTTCCCGCCCTTGCAAGGTGCGAAACGTATTATTCAGTTCACTCAGACGGGCCGGATCAAAATTCCACTCATTAACGGCAGCAGCACTCCCCGCGATCTGTTGTTTAAGCGGTGCAATGGCGGTGCGCAGTGCTTCCGGCAACACATCAAACAACGTGGTTGCCCAGAGTAAATTGACCCGTTCCGATTTGATTGGCGCTTCACCGAATAACAACGCCCCTACCCGCTCCAGCGTTGCCGCATCACGACACAGCCAGCCCGGCGTATCAAATCGCGGTGCCAGCGGCACCATATGTTCCGACGATAAACGACCGTGCGTCGGCCGGATGCCAAACAGGCCGTTATAACAGGCCGGAACACGGATCGAACCACCGGTATCGGTACCTAAGCCGACATCGGCCTCGCCACGCGCGACCGCAACAGCACTGCCGCTGGAAGAGCCGCCCGGTAAACGATCCAGTGCAGCCGGATTAACCGGCGTGCCGTAATGGATGTTGCAACCATTGAGGCTATAAGCCAGTTCATCCGTTTGTACCCGGCCAATAATTTGCATACCGGCATTCATTAATTGAAGTAACACTGGTGACGTTGCAATTGCCGGTTCATGGGTGCTCAGCCAGGTCGGGTTTCCTGCCCCAGTCGGAAATCCCGCGACATGGTAGAGATCTTTGTAAACCAGACGCAGATCGCTCAGCACGCCATCCTGTGTGATACTGAAATTGTGTGGCCCATGCGGGCAGTAAACAGAAAAATCAGCCAAGTTCATCACTCCAATCCGAACTGCAATATATGCATTAAACAACTATTGTTTCTTTTAGTAAACACATTGGAACTATTATTTCTTTTGGAGAGATAAAAAATCTGCGTAACCAGCCAAACGATTCACGCAGAAATTTTTATCTTTCAGTTAAATCAGGCACTAGCCACCCAGAGAAGGTTCTAGTTCATCCATCAGATCAAACAGTTCATCAATCACCTGCACTCTACTGTCATCAGACAATTTCTGCTGGCAAAGATTCGACATCAGACTGACCACCGCCATCGCACTGGCATAACTGGCAAAGCCACCGGGGCTGATTTGATGACAAGTTAACGTCCAGTCAGCATGCGTTGCATACTCTAATCCGGAAGGATCGGTGATCAGCAGACATTTCGCCGGTGATTTACCCAGCCACTGCATAATGCGTTTCACATTAACCGGACGACGACGCATGGCAACCATAATCACCAGATCTTGATCGGTGAGCTGACTCAGCTCCTCCGCCAGCGTTTGCCCGGGCTGTGGCACGATATCCACCCCCGCTCGCAGCTGTAGCAGCTGCTGGCGCCAGTGCAGTGCGACCGGATAACTGTTACGAAACCCGATCACCTTAATTTGTCTGACTGAACACATCGTTTCCGCAATGACATCCAGCGGTAAGCGCTGTAAGTCCGTCAACGTCTGTTGCCAGTTTCTGGCTTCCTGTGCCTGATGGTTGGCTAATAATGTGCCGATGTCAGAAGGCTGTTGATCCGACAGCAACGGCGAACCTGACGTTTGCACTTTACGCAGATCCTGACGGACTTCAGCGAAGCTGTCGTAACCCAGACGTTTAAAGAAACGGCTCACCACCGGTTTCGACACCCGAGCCAGTCGTGCCATATCGGCACTGGAATAAATCGCCAGTTCGGCTTCATGTGTCAGCAGAAATTCGGCGAGTTGCCGTTCTTTCGGCCCCATCTGTTCCAGCTGCAGGTAAATCCGTTGTGCAAGTTCCGAGCGCGGCATATCGAGCATCTCTCATCAATAACTGGAAATAATTATAACGGCTTGCGGATCGCTTGAAACACCGCTTCTAAATCGGTTTCTTTCACGGGGCGTTCAAAAACCAATTCCTCTTCAATATCATTTAAATGTTCAAGCATCAGCCGCTGGGCTTCCGATGGTTGTTTGTTGGCAATCAAATCGACTAACTGAGCATGATGGCTTTCATCACAATGATGCGCTTGTTCCGACTGATATTTCTCCAGAATCAATGAGCTCAATGCGATCAGTTGTCGCAAGAAATCGAGGTAAAGCTGATTGCCTGCAATTTCCGCCAACATAATATGAAACTCGCCTGTCGCTCGGATTAAGGCATGCCGATCGTGGGCTTGACGTGCTTCACTCTCTGCATCCAGATGGTGCTTAAGTTTCAGCAAATCCGCTTCTTTTCTATTCTGACAAGCCAGCGCAATCACCTCTTTTTCAATCAACTTACGAGACTGAAACACTTCTCTGGCCTGTTTTTCGGTCGGTTCAGCGACTTCGGCACCTTTATTGGGTTTAATTTCGACCAGCCTCCGTTGCGCCATTAGCAGTAATGCTTGTCTGACCACCGGACGGCTGGTGCCTAACGCTGAAGCCAGTTTGGTTTCAACAAGACGAGTATTGGGCTCTAAGCGTCGTTCAAGAATCGCCTGATAAATCGCGTCACAGACCTTATCGACATCTGTCTGCTCATCTTCTTGCATCTGTTACACCTCAAAACCACATATTGCTGACAATTATTGTTTAGCTTTGTTATCACGTCAACAACGTTATTGTTTGCACTATTTTGAGCTCTCTTTGCACTGTTTTGGCCATTTTGTGCGTTTTATTTGCGATCATATTACCGAAAGTAACACGCCAAACGCCTTATGGAACAATAGTTTCAGATTAAAAATCAAACATGGCATATCGATTGCTTACATTGGAAACAAGGATTGTTAACAATGGAATGAAATAATGGTAGCAACTAAACCGGCTGTCGAATTGATCGCAGTGTCAAAACGCTATCCCAATAGCCAATTGGCGGTTAGCCAGATAAACCTGCGGATTTCTAAAGGGAGCTATTGTTGTTTACTAGGACCAAGCGGCTGCGGAAAAAGCACATTACTGCGCATGATTGCCGGCCATGAGTCCGTCACCGAAGGTGATGTGTTACTGGATAACCGCAATGTGACCAATCACAGCCCGGCTGAACGTGGCACTGCACTGATGTTTCAGAACTATGCTTTGTTCCCGCACATGACCTGTCTGGATAATGTGGCCTACCCGCTCAAAGTGGCCGGTATCAACAAATCAGAACGGCTCCAACAGGCGCACGAATTGCTCGCCAAGGTCAATATGACCGATTACGCCAGTGCCTACCCAGAGCAGCTTTCCGGTGGCCAGCAACAACGTATTGCATTGGCTCGCGCGTTGATCCGCAAACCGGAAGTCGTCTTGCTTGACGAACCGCTATCCGCCTTAGACCCGTTCCTGCGTATTCAGATGCGCAAAGAGTTGAAACGTATTCAGCATGAAATGGGCATTACCTTCATTCACGTCACCCATTCGCAGGATGAAGCCTTTGCACTCGCCGACACCATCGTGGTGATGAGCAAGGGTGAGTTGCAGCAGGTCGGTTCGCCACAGGCCATTTTCAATAAACCGGCTAACCCCTTTGTCGCCAATTTTATCGGTGGCCATAACATCATCAAAAACATACGCAAACTGGATAACACCTTAATCACCAGCTCACTGACTGACATCGCAGCGGAAACCGCTTTTTCTGTCCGTTTTGATCGCATTGATATCGTAGAAGAGCCTGAAAAAAACACCCTACCGGCAGCCGTCATGGATGTTGAATTTCAGGGTAATCACTCTCTGGTGCACTGCCAGTTAGCTGATTCTCAGCCCATTACTGTGCTTTGCCGGGACAATGAAACGTCACTGGCGACGCTTTATTCCGGCAAGCCGGTACATCTGCATGTAAACCCAACCGCAATCAATCTGTTCACACACTGATCTGACCCATTGGAGGGATCCTATGACTGTAGATAAAAAACCTGGTCTGACACGCCGTCAGTTTTTGAAAAATACGGCTGTTTTATCTGTCGCCGCAGTGGCATCAGCGCCATTTAGCGGTTTTCCGATGATCTGGAAACAGAACATTAAAAACGTCACCTTGCGTCAGTTCGGTACTGGTGTATCTAACCTCAATGATATCGCCAAAAAGTGTAAAGAAGATCTGGGTATCAATCTGGAAATGACGGCACTGGACAGTGACGCGGTGACACAACGTGCCGTTACTCAGCCGAAATCTTACGATCTGGCCGATATCGAATACTGGATCTGTAAAAAAGTATTCCCAAGCGGCGCATTGCAACCGATCGACGTGCGTAAACTGCGTTTCTTTGACAAGATCTCCCCGTTGTTTACCACTGGCAACCTGCCGGGCAGCCAGATGTCAGCCCAAGGTACGACTCCGTTTTCAGTAGGCTTTGTGGATGGCCCCGGCGCTAAAAAATTTGCCGGCAACCAGACCGATTTTATGACACTGGTGCCGACCATTTATAACGCCGATACCTTAGGTGTTCGCCCTGATTTAGCAGGCCGCCCGATCACCAGCTGGGCAGACATTATGGATCCGGCGTTTAAAGGCAAAACCTCCATTTTGAATATTCCCTCGATCGGCATTATGGATGCAGCGATGATCTGTGAAGCCATGGGTGTCGTGAAATACGGCGACAAAGGCAACATGACCCGTGAGGAAATCGACAAAACTATCGATTTTCTGATGCAAGCGAAGAAAGACGGTCAGTTCCGCGCATTCTGGAAAACCTTCGACGAGTCGGTGAACCTGATGTCCTCCGGTGAAGTGGTGATCCAGTCCATGTGGTCACCAGCAGTTGCTGCTGTTCGCTCCAAAGGCATTCCATGTGTCTATCAGCCGCTGAAAGAAGGCTACCGCGCCTGGGGTGGCGGCTTAGGTATCGCCAGCCATTTATCCGGTCTGGAGCTCGAAGCTGCCTATGAATATATCGACTGGTATCTCTCTGGTTGGGTTGGTGCCTATCTGATGCGTCAGGGCTATTACACCGCTGCACCAGAAACTTCCCGCCAGCATATGAGTGCCGAGGAATGGGATTTCTGGATGGAAGGTAAAGCCGCCAAGGCAGACATCTTGAGCCCACAAGGCAAAGTCATGGAAAAAGCCGGAACAATTCGTGATGGCGGTTCCTACCAAGATCGCATGGGCAAAGTGGCCTGCTGGAACTCGGTGATGGAAGAGAACAAATACATGGTTCGCAAGTGGAACGAGTTTGTCGCTTCCTGATAGATCACGCTCCGCAATAAAAATTGCGGAGCTTTTACACCAATTTAAAGGATTGAATTTATGAGTACTCCACCCGGACAGACGATTAATCCCAGTTATTGGCAGGCTAGCCCGCTGTTTCTCATCATGCTGGCTTTTCTGGTGTTTCCGGTCGGTGTGATAGTGACAGTAAGTTTCTGGGATTATGACTCTTTCGAGCTTATTCCCGATTTTATCTGGGATAACTATCAGTACTTACTGACATCAAAAGTCACTTGGCAAGCCTATGCCCAAACGCTGTTTTACGCTGTAACAACTTGGGCAACCTGCCTTGTGGTCGGTTTTTTTGTCGCGTATTACCTGGCATTCCATATCAGAAACAAAGTGCTTCAGAATCTGCTGTTCCTGCTGTGTACCGTGCCATTTTTTACATCCAACATCATCCGGATGATTTCCTGGATCCCGTTATTGGGTCGCAATGGTCTGGTCAATCAGGGGCTGCTCAGCCTTGGCGTGATCGATAAACCGATTGAAGGTCTGCTTTACAGTGATTTCTCGGTGATCCTCGCTTTTGTCCATCTGAATGTTTTATTCATGATCATCCCGATCTTTAACTCCATGAGCCGGATTGATCGCCGCTTATTGGAAGCCAGTTATGACAATGGTGCATCGAGCCTGACTACGCTGTTTCAGGTTGTCGTGCCATTAAGCAAAACCGGCATCGTGATTGGTTCTGTCTTTGTACTCACGCTGGTGATGGGCGATTTCATCACCGTGAAAATGATGAGCGGTGGGTTAAGCGCCTCTGTCGGTGTGCTGATCCATAACGAAATCGGCCTGCTGCAATATCCCGCCGCCGCCGCGAATGCCGTCGTCTTACTGCTCACGGTATTGATGATGCTGGCACTGTTGTTTCGCCTCGTTGATATCAAAAAGGAGCTGTGATGAAAACATCATTTTTTTCCGGCCGCCGGATCGAATTCATAATTTTGACGGCATTGTTTAGTCTGTTCGTTCTCTTCCTGTACGGGCCAACGATCACTATCGGATTGCTGTCATTTCAAGGGCCGAACGGCGGATTAACCTTCCCAATGAATGGCTGGTCACTGACCTGGTTCCGCAGTTTGCTGGAAGCGCAGGCGGTCGGTGATTTTGCCGGCGCATTCAAGCGTTCGCTCAGTCTGGCCTTGCTGGTGACGGCGATTTCCACCCTGATCTCAATACTGGCCGGATTTGCTTTCCGCCGTTGGTTCAAAGGCTCCAACTTCCTGTTTGCGTTGGTTTTGATCAGCATGATCACCCCCTCCATTTTGGTGAGCCTCGGTGTCGGCCTGATGTTTGATCGGCTGGGGTTTTCGCCGGAATGGTACAGCTCAGCTTTAGGCGCACAACTGACCTGGTGTCTGCCGTTTGGGGTGTTGGTGATGTTTGTCGTCTTCAACCGGTTCAACCGCAATCTGGAAGCTGCTTCTTTTGATATGGGGGCCAGTTCATGGCAAACCGTACGCTGGGTCGTGCTGCCATCGATCCTCCCGAGTGTTATCGGCATTGCGATGACCAGCTTCACTCTCTCATATGATGAATTTGCCCGCACGTTGATGACTTCCGGCAGCCATAACACCCTGCCGCTGGAAATCTATGGCATGACTACCAATGCCACGACACCGGCGTTGTATGCACTGGGAACCGTCACCACCCTTTTCTCATTTATTCTTATCAGCTTCACGATGGGCCTGCTTGTCGTGATCGCTAAACGTCGGGCTCGGAGGGAACATGCCTAAGATTGCAATTATTAACCCCAATACTACGGTTGCGATGACCGATAGTTTGCGAGTCACTGCGGGACGAGTCGCGCCATTGGGTTTCGAGCTGCTAGTCACGCAACCCACAGCTGGCGTTGCCAGTATTGAAGGGTTTTCTGATGGTATTAAAGCCTCGCACGCGTTGATGGAATTAACCAACCAGATCGACGCCGATGGCTGGCTGGTGGCCTGTGCCGACGACACGGGTGTTGATGCATTAAGAGAGATTTGCGCCGGCCCCGTCATGGGGATTGGTCAAGCGGCGATGCAAGCTGCCACGCTGTTAAGTGCCAGATACAGCATTCTGACGCCGATGCAACGCTCCGTGGCCATTTTGGAAAACAACGCCCGCCGTTACGGGCTCGATGCCTCCTTACAGGGCGTGCATGCGCTGAACCTGCCGGTGCTGGCTATTGAAAAAAACTTTGATCTGATCAAACAAAGAGCACGCCAGATTCTGGAAAAAGATAACAGTGAATGTCTGGTGCTGGGCTGTGCCGGTTTCACTCGTTTCCGTAAACCGCTGGAAGATGCCCTGGGTATTCCGGTAATAGACGGTGTTCAGGTCGGTGTGCACTGGCTGGCGGGTTTGATCAATCTGGGTTTAAAAACCAGCAAACACTGCACTTATAACTACCCGGAACAGAAAACGGAGGTGTCCTGATGTCGCTCTATCCACGAGATATGGTGGGTTACGGTCAAAATCCGCCACACGCAAAATGGCCGAATCATGCTCGGATCGCACTGCAGTTTGTTATCAATTACGAGGAAGGGGCCGAGAACAATATTCTGCATGGTGATGCGGCTTCCGAATCATTCCTCTCTGAAATGGTTGCCGCACAGCCATTACCCGGTGTGCGTCACATGAGCATGGAGTCGCTTTATGAATATGGCAGCCGCGCCGGATTCTGGCGCTTACACCGCATTTTTACCGAGCGTAAATTGCCTGTAACAGTCTATGCCGTCGGCATGGCGATGGAACGCAACCCCGATGCGGTTGACGCCATGCTTGAGGCTGGCTGGGAAATTGCTAGTCATGGTTATCGCTGGATCAATTACCAATACCATTCGGTTGAAGATGAGTGGGCCGACATGCAAAAAGCCATTGACGTACATACGAAACTGACCGGCTCTCGTCCATTGGGTTGGTATACCGGCCGCACCAGTCCGCAAACCCACTCCCTTGTGGTGCGGGATGGTGGCTTTTTGTATGACGCAGACTCTTACGCAGATGACTTGCCATATTGGTGCAATAGCACTGGCACTGCACAATTAATCGTGCCTTACACCTTAGATACCAACGACATGCGCTTTGCCTCGCCACAAGGTTTTAACAGTGGCGATCAGTTTTTTACCTACTTAAAAGATGCGTTTGATGTGCTTTATCAAGAAGGTGCAACACAACCGAAAATGCTCTCAGTGGGCTTACATTGCCGGCTGGCTGGCCGATCGGCCCGCGCGGCTGCACTGATGCGTTTTATCGATTACGTGACCTCATTGCCTGATGTCTGGGTTTGCACGCGCGAACAAATCGCCCGTCACTGGCTCGAACATCATCCATATCAAGCGAAATAAAATCTGTTTTTAACACATGGAGTACGACGAATGAATATTGGAATCACTGAATTATTACTGATCGCTGTTATCGTTTTCTTACTTTTTGGAACAAAAAAATTGAGAGGAATTGGCGGCGATTTAGGTACCGCTATTAAAGATTTTAAATCTGCCATGCGAGATGACAAATCAGCGTCAGCACCCACCCCTATTGAACAACATAAGGACTAATTATGTTTGAGATCGGCTTCAGTGAAATGGTGCTGGTCTTTGTCATTGCGCTCCTTGTGTTAGGCCCAGAAAAGTTACCTGGCGTAGTTCGTCAGGTAGCTCGGTTTATCAAAAAGTTTCGAGCCATGGCAGATGCTGTCACTCAGGAGTTACAACGAGAATTACCGGTCGATGAGATCAAACAAAAAATGTCATCAGAAGTCCGCTCGATCACCTCAGCAACAGGGAGTGATAAACATGAATGACAAACAATATACGCTGATTGAGCATCTGACCGAGATACGACAACGGCTGATCAAATCGTTGATTGCTCTGTCTCTGGTATTCAGTGCGTTGTTTTATTTTGCAAATAATCTGTATCAGGTTTTAGCTGAACCGCTGGTGAGTGTTTTACCCGATGGGCATCAGATGATTGCAACACAAGTCACCACGCCTTTCACGACACCGTTAAAGTTGGCATTATTTGTTTCATTGTTAGTTACGCTCCCCTATTTGCTCTATCAAATATGGGCTTTTATCGCACCGGCATTATTCAAACATGAAAAACAACGTGCATTGCCGTTAATCGTTGTGAGTTGTTGTTTATTTTACATCGGAATGGCATTTGCCTATTTTTTTGTGTTTCCAGTGATGTTTCAATTTTTCACAGAAACAGCACCCGTTGGCGTGCAAGTTTCAACAGACATCAGTTCTTATCTTGATTTTGTTTTGGGGATGCTATTTTCATTTGGTATTTCGTTTCAGGTTCCAATCGCTGTATGGGCCACCTGTTGGGTTGGTCTAACAACACCGCAATCGCTTGCAAAGAAACGTTCTTATATGTTGGTGGCCGCTTTCACGGTTGGCATGATTCTGACACCCCCTGACGTGTTATCTCAAACACTCCTGAGTGTTCCTCTCTACTTGCTATTTGAAATAGGCTTATTCATGGGAAAAATCTACTCAAAACCAGCTAATACCGCACTGACCGAAATCAGTACGGAAGCGTAATTAACTCATCCAAGAGACATGCGCTGCAACAATCCGCCATCCTTCAGGAAAACGAACCCAGGTCTGGCTTTGACGTCCGATCCGGGGTTCATTGTCACGGGTGAAAGTGGTATTGGCTGTCGCAAAATCGCGGCCATAGGTTGTCATCACAGTGTCAGCTAATGTTCTCGCCAATCCTTTCGACGAACGTTGCTGACGAAATTGCTGAATCGCGGTATACCCGACTAAGTTTTCGGTTGCACCATAGCGAACAGTCTCAGGCGCATCTTTAAATAGCGCATCTAAGGTTTCAACATCATTCGTGACCAGCGCTGTTTCATAGCGATAGAATATCGTAGAAACTTCTTCTACCACTTCAGGAATATTCACATCCATATTTATCTCCAAACAAAATAGCTGCACCAAACAAAAACATCATCACCAAACTAGTGCAAATAAAAATCAAGTTTTGCGTCAAAATTGCTCTGCAAATGATTTATCTCGCTGTTTTAAATCGATAAATCGAGTCTTTTAGCTTGTTGGTATTGTAATTGCTTTAACAGAAAAAGAAACTTTCGTTTCTAATGTTGTATTAATGGGAATTATAGTTACCAAAGGATGTGAGGTTGAATATGAAAGCATGGACACAGTTATCAAGCGTTGTTTTACTGGCATTGGGCTTATCGACCGCAGCACACGCCGATCAACTTGATGATATTCAGAAACACGGCGTCTTAAAAGTTGCCGTACCACAAGATTTTCCACCGTTTGGTTCAGTGGGTGCCGACATGCAGCCACATGGTTATGATATCGACATGGCCGCATATCTTGCTAAAAAGCTCAACGTCAAACTTGAATTAGTGCCAGTGACCAGTGCAAACCGCATTCCTTATTTACAGACTAAAAAAGTTGATCTGGTCATTTCCAGCCTCGGCAAAAACCCTGAACGAGAAAAAGCCATCGACTTCAGTACACCTTACGCCCCATTTTTCTTGGGTGTTTTCGGTGCTGACAGCGAAAAAGTCAGCGATGCAAAAGGGTTAGATGGCAAAACTGTTGGCGTAACCCGTGGTGCCGTTGAAGATATGGAACTCAGCAAAGTGGTTTCATCATCAACCACGATTAAACGTTTCGAAGATAATAATACAACCTTATCCGCTTATCTTTCCGGCCAAATCGATTTAATCGCAACTGGCAACGTCGTCATCGCTGAAATTGCAAATCGGGTTCCAGACCGTAAACCGCTGGCGAAATTTATGCTGAAGAACTCCCCTTGTTACATCGGCATCTATAAAGGTGAAACACGCTTACAACAAAAAGTGGATGATTTGATCGCAGAAGCAAAAACAGATGGTTCATTGAATCAGTTCTCTGAAACTTGGTTAAAAGCACCTTTCCCAGCACAGCTATAATGAGTAAGCCATGAGTTACCAACTGAGTTTTCAAGGGTTAATTCCTTACTTGCCCGAGCTAGGACAAGGTCTGCTGGTAACCCTGGAGTTGACCGCATATGCCACTGTGGGTGGCATATTGCTGGGCACTCTGGGTGCTGCCGCCCGAACAGCCCGCTCCCGACCATTTCGTCTGTTTTCCGGCATATATGTCGAAGCCATTCGCAATACCCCCTTTATTGTTCAACTCTTTTTTATCTTTTTCGGCTTACCCGCGATGGGGATTAAATTAACCGCATGGCAGGCAGGTTTGATCGCGATGATTGTGAATTTAGGTGCTTATAGCGCCGAAATTATCCGTGCCGGTATCGATGCAACACCAAAAGGTCAATGGGAAGCAGGCCGGACACTGGGTCTGACACGCTTTCAGATCTTCACTCGCATCGTATTGCCGCCCGCGTTCCAGCGAATTTACAGTTCGCTAGTGGGGCAATGCATCATCGTGATGCTGGGCTCATCGGTGATTTCACAAATTTCAGTGGAAGAACTCACCTTTTCAGCGAACTTTATTCAATCACGCAGCTTCTTAAGTTTTGAGTCCTATTTCGTGACCGCACTCTTTTATCTGATATTAGCCATGCTGATGCGATTTGGATTCAGCTTACTGGCCCGTTCACTGTTCCGGAGTCAGCGCAAATGATGCAATTTACTGATTGGGATATCTTCCGAAATCTTCTGTTAGCCGCTCGCTGGACCATATTGCTATCACTGATTGCTTTTATCGGTGGTGCTGCTGTTGGCTTGTTACTCACACTGATGCGTACTTCTCGACAACGCACCATGATTTGGTTTGTGCGTATTTATACCGAGGTTTTTCAAGGCACGCCTTTATTGATGCAGCTTTTTCTGGCGTTCTTTGGTTTGTCGCTGGTTGGCATCGATGTGAGTGCCTGGACCGCCGCGACTTTAGCCTTGGTGCTTTTCAGCAGCGCATTCTTGTGTGATATCTGGTTTGGTTGCATTCAGTCGTTACCGAAAGGTCAATGGGAAGCCTCTCGCTGTCTCGGCCTAACATTCCTGCAAACCATGCGCCACATCATTTTGCCGCAGGCATTGAAAATAGCAATTCCACCGACTGTTGGCTTCTCAGTTCAAGTTGTGAAAGGAACCGCACTGACATCGATTATCGGTTTTGTCGAACTGACCAAAGCCGGAACGATGCTGAATAACGCAACTTTCCAGCCATTTAAAGTCTTTGCGCTGGTCGCACTGATTTATTTCGTGATCTGTTATCCATTGTCCCTATTTAGCCAATTTCTGGAGAGAAAATTAAATGTCTCTGGTAAGCATTGAAAACGTTCATAAATACTATGGTTCACACCATGTATTAAAAGGTATCGACCTGAAAATTGAGGCCGGTGAAGTGATCTCTATTATTGGTCGAAGTGGCTCAGGCAAAAGTACACTGTTACGTTGTATTAACGGCTTAGAGCAATTTAATGATGGCGCCATTATTGTCGATCGGCAGGCAGTTGATACCAATGAAGAGCATTTACGCGAATTAAGTCGCAGTGTCGGGATGGTCTTCCAGAACTTCAATCTGTTTCCACATATGACCGTGGCTGAAAACGTTATGCTGGCACCGCGTCTGGTATTAAAGAAAAGCCGTTCTGAATGCCGTGAGCTCGCCGAGAATATGCTGGCGAAAGTAGGTCTGGCAGAGAAAGCGGATCAATATCCGGGAAATTTATCGGGAGGTCAGCAGCAACGCGTCGCTATTGCCCGCTCATTGGCGATGAACCCGAAAGTCCTGCTTTGCGACGAAATTACGTCTGCGCTGGATCCGGAATTAGTTGGTGAAGTGCTGAAGGTTTTAGAGCAGTTAAAAGCTGATGGCATGACACTCATTCTCGTGACTCACGAAATGAACTTTGCGAGAGATGTTGGTGATCGACTCGTCTTTATGCATCAAGGTAAAGTATGGGAAAGTGGCCCTAGCAATCAGATATTTACCAAACCACAGACACCGGAATTACAAAGCTTCCTCTCAGCAGTTCTCTAATATAACAGGAGTCCACTGCAAGGAGTGGCTCCTAATTAGGCTCAAATAACATTTAAAAAAGAGTGGTCGCTGCCGACCACTCAAATACAGTAGCTTAACTTACTGAGCCAGACCGATCTGTTTCATGAATGCGAGGTTGTCCCACATCAGCCACTCTTCATCCATCACGCCCTTTTTATTCCAATGACCAATCGTCACCATGCCTAATTTGAAACTCTTACCGGTGGCTGGAATGGTTTTACCTTCACCAACTGGCATTGGTTTTGAAAAAGAACCTTCAATGGTGCCGGAAACTGCCGTCCATTCGCCGGATGCGATACGGATCGGATGCTCTTTGATCTTGGTATCTGGGGCAAAGACGAACATCGGTTTCAGTTCTTCAATGTGTTTGTCTAAGCCTTTGGTGGTATGACCGTCTGGGTAGTGCACGGTGATGTCTTTTGCATGACTTTTACCCAACTCATCCCATTTCTGGCCGCTGTAGACGTTGAAATCCAAATCATCAAAATTCGCTAAATGGGCTTTTTCCGCATGGCGGGTTTTCGCAATGGCATTCACTTGCGCTTTTAGCGCTTCAATTTCTGCACGGTCAGATGCACTGATCGCTTTCGATTCAGCAAACGCTGCACTGGTGGTGGCTGCTAATACCAACGCGAAAGCAACATGGGTCAATTGTGTTTTCATTTTTGGTTCTCCAAGAAATTAAATAATGTTCGTCGGGTGTGAAAATTTGACGCTGAGGTTTTGCTAACCTTGTTGCTTATATTAGTGTTAATAATTAATATAAAAAGCGCATATAAAGAAAGTTACTATTACTAAATGTGTAACAATAAGGGACAGCGATGATTGATGTCATGAAAGCCATGCAGGCCTTTGTTGCCGTGGTGGATAGTGGAAGTTTTGTCTCAGCGGCAGAAATGCTCGATACCTCGACGGCAGCGATATCACGACAGGTTAGTGGGTTAGAGGGTCATCTCGGTGCGCGGTTGTTAAACCGCACCACCCGCCGGATCTCATTAACCGAGTCGGGTCACGAATATTATTCCCGCGCCCAAAGCATTTTGAGTGATTTAGCGGAAGCGGAAGCCATCGTTGGTCAGCAGGCCATACAACCGAAAGGATTACTGCGGATCAGTGCCCCACTCTCTTATGGGATCCACGAATTAGCCCGCTTGCTACCTGACTTCATGCGACGTTATCCCGATTTAAAATTGGATATTGACCTGTCTGATCGCGTGGTTGATTTAGCCAACGACGGGATTGATGTGGCAATTCGGATCTCGCAGTCGCTCACATCGCAAGTGGTGGCCCGAAAAATTATGCCGATAGAGATGATTTTATGTGCGTCTCCTGATTATCTGGCGCGCAAAGGCACACCAAAAACACCGGAAGAAATTGCTGAACATGAAACACTGAGTTATTCCTACCTATCGACTGGCGATAACTGGCATTTTGTCGATAAAAACCAGACTGAAGTCACCGTCCGCATTCAATCTACCGTTCATGCATCGAATGGCGATCTGCTGACCGCATTAGGGTTATCAGGGAATGGCATTATCATTCAACCGGCGTTTATCGTGGCCAAACACATTGCAGATGGAAAATTAGTGCCGATATTACCAGACTGGCACATGGGGGAATTTTATCTGTATGCCGTGTATTTAAGCCGAAAACATTTATCTGCCAAAATCAGAGCCTTTATCGATCACTTAGCAGAAAATGCATAACAACTTCCCGCACCATTACACACACACTTTCTTTAAAATTTGTGATGTCTTGCTTTTATTTCCAAGAAATTAAAAACAAGACATCCGTCACGATTAATTCAATTAAAAATAAGACTTAAATCACAATAAAAAACATCAAAAACATAATGGGAAAATGTTTATTGTTTTTTATTTGTTCGAACTGAAGTGACTGGCAACACGACTTAGGTTTAATTTCTCATTGAAATACTCCGTTTCAATAAAACCCACACCAAACACAAATACTTTAAAATCAAATATTTAATGAAATAAAGAAGAAAGAGGTTAGTTATTTGACGAGATAAATACAACAACCTAAAAGCCCCATTCCATCTTAAATTTATCGGATAAAAACAAAGAAAATAGATGCCTTTGGTGATGCATTTTTTACATATCCACTTAAAAAAATAGAATTTCAACTTTAAAAAATGATAAGGCGTAATTGAAGACATCAATTTATTTCCAATATGTTTAATTTTTTAATTGCGGGAGTTAAATAACGATGAAAATTAATAAAGATGCTTTTCGTAACGCGATGTCTGATGTCTGTGCCGCCGTGAATATTATTACAACCGATGGACCCGCGGGGCGCGGTGGATTTACGGCAACGGCGATGTGCAGTGTGTCAGACGACCCCGCTCTGCTGTTGGTTTGCATGAACAAAAATTCAGCGCAAAGCCACTTGTTTGTCGAAAACCGCCGCTTTTGTGTCAACGTTTTGCCCGATTCTCATATTCCATTGGCCGGTTATTTTGCGGGCGGTAAGCAAAGTATGGATGAACGCTATGCCGCGGCTGAATGGATGACGTTAGAAACGGATAGCCCCGTATTAAAAGATGCGTTAGTCAGCTTTGATTGCGAAATTGAAGATATCTACCCTGCAGGCTCACACAACGTGCTGGTCGGCCGCGTTGTCGCGCTAAACCACAACCCATCGACCGATGCCTTAGTTTATTACAAACGATCTTTCCTCAATCCTGCGCTTGCCCTACAGCCTGAGTAAATCGTCATAACAATAATATTTCACAGTTAAAACCAAACAACACACTAGAAAAAACAAGTTACTCAGACAACAGCAGGAGAAAGAATATGGCTGATCCAAGAACAACGTCCGGAAGTGCTTTCCAACACAGTTGGGATGCAGTTCCTCCGGCGATCCCAGCGGGTGAAATTACTCGTTCAGAAAATTACGATCTCGTTATTGTTGGCGCGGGTTGCGCGGGTATCTTTGCCGCCCACTCAGCTGCTGAACAGGGTTTATCGGTTGTCGTCATCGAGAAACTGGACAAACCATCGGCACGCGGCATGGATAATGCGGCGGTCAACACTAAATTGCAGTTGCAGCATGGTGAAAGGATTGATGAAGACCTGATTTTCCAAGATCTGATCCGCTTTGCCAATAACCGAGTTCATCCAGAATTGGTGCGTATTTGGGTGAAAGAGAGTGGTCGCGTTTTTGACCATTACATCGATCTTTGCGATGCCAATGATATGCAAGTGGCGTTGGTCGATAACTTTAGCGTGGCAAAACAATTCCCCGATTTATATCGCCAATACCCGACCGCGCACATTTTTGCTCGAAAAGATCAACCCATCAGCACCGGCAATGAGTACATTCCGACTCAAGAAGCTTTTTTGACATTTGTCGAAGCACAAGCAAAAAACCTCGGCGCTCAGTTCCATTATGACATGGGCTGTGAACGGATTCTGCGCTCTGAAGACGGCGGTGCGGTAACGGGCATTATTGCGCGAAATAAACAGGGCGAATTGATCCAATATAACAGCAAGAAAGCGGTTATTTTGGCAGCCGGTGGCTACACCGAAAACCAAGAGATGGTCGATGCATGGTGCCCTTCTGCGAACGACCCAGAAATCAAAACATACGGCCCAAAATCTGGTAACTCAGGCGAAGTATTTGCTCAAGCACTTTGGGTGGGTGCAGGTCTACAAAACTGGCCACATCCGGTCATGATCCACACCATTCCTGGTTTCCACGTTGATCTGATGACAGGAAACCAATCGTTCATGCACGTCAATCGCCTTGGTAAACGCTTCCAGAGCGAATCGATGCCAAACCAAATACTGACAGACGGGCGATTCCGTCAACCAGGAAAGCAGGCTTGGGCGGTGTTTGATGCAAAATATGAACAAGATCATGCCACGTTCAAAACTGGGTTTGATGGCCCAGTTAACGAGCCAATCGAAAACCTCAATCAGTATGCAGATAAAGGTTGGGTGCATCGTGCAGATACATTAGAGGAACTGGCCAAATTAATGGGTGTGCCAGAAGAAACATTTGTTCAGACATGTCAGCGTTACACCGAGATGGCTCGAAATGGCAAGGATGAGGATTTTAATAAAGAGTCTTATCTCATGTTCACCGTTGAACAAGCGCCTTTTTATGCCGTACCAATCAAATCGCACCTGTTAGTCACCGTCGGTGGGTTGGATTGTGACCCCGACATGCAGGTGCTGGATTCCAAAGGGTACAAAATTCCCGGTCTTTATGCGGTAGGGAATATTCAAGGCAACTTCTTCGCCAACGAATACCCACTGATGGCGCCCGGCTTAAGTCATGGTCGGGCGATCACCTTGAGTTACGTATTAGGCGAACGCCTCGCAATGCAGTAATGCCCTCGAGCTTCGCTATCTGATTGATCTCAATAGCGAAGCCTTTCAGTGCGGCTCGACCACCATTAAACCGAGCCGCATTCAGCTGAAATTGCATCTACCTCATATGAGTTTTGGAGCTAATTATGAAGACCAACTCGTCTCAACGCCCTTCTGCGCTGCGCTGGGCTGTACTCGCTGCTTGTTGCATGGCAGGCGCGTGTTTTCAACTGTCGGCAATGTGCTACGCACCTCTGCTGGGTGAAATCGCCAAATCACTTCAAGTCGATTTACCCACCGCATTACAACTGATGACCTACTTTATGTTCTTCTCGTCGATCTCGTTCTTTGTCGGCGGATCGTTTGTCGACCGTTTTGGGCCAGAAGCCGCCATCACGGTTAGTGTTTTGTTGGCGTTTTTACCCACACTATCAACTTTGTGGTTTGGCGATGCGTATTACAGCGTTGTAGCAATCCGGATCTTGCAAGGCTTTACCGTCGGCTTCTGCATGGCAGGCATTATTCCGATGGTGATGCAGTGGTTCGCCCCTGAACAGCGGGCATTCGCACTGGGTATCACGGGGGCGTTTATTCCGCTGGGGGCGATGCTGGGTGTGGTTGTCACGCCAGCTGCCTTTTCACAATTTGGGGACTGGAAACAAGCGATGGCTGTCGTCTCCATCATTCCCTTTGTCGTCTTGTGCTACTGCCTTTTTATCTTTCATTACAGCAAAGGCAAAGAGCCGAAGTTTGCCGATAAAGGCCCAATGCAACTGACCAATGAGAACCAATTAAAGATCGCCATGACCTCGCCGATCACATGGATTGGTGTCGCGGTGGTGTTTGCTGCCAATTGGCTCATGCAGACGGTGTTCAGTCTCACACCGTCCTATTTCGCAGAACCAGCGCCCATCGGGCTTGGCATGGGGCCGTTGGTCGGTGGCAGTATGACGACGATCTTACAAACTGCTTCGATTATCGCACCGGTTATTGGTGGCTATATTGCGGGTCGTTTCTTTCAAGGACGTCCGGGCAGCATTATCGTCACCGGCCTTTTCTTGGTCATCGTCTACGGCGGATTACAGTTCAGTGCCATCTATGATCACCAAGCGGTACTCACCATTTTCTTAATTGTTCCGGGCTTAGGGATTGGTATGTTGATGCCGATGTTACAAGCCAAAATTGCAGAGACGTATCACCCTTCCATCGTTGGCCGTATGAATGGCATTTGGATGGGGATCGGCTCATTTGGTGGCACAGCTGGGCTGTTCATTTCAGCACAGGCGTTGGATATGACCGGCACGTATACGTCTGCTCTCAACATTATCTCTTTGGTCGCAGTTTTTGGCTCAGTGCTGTGTTTAAGCCTGAACCGAATGCACTTTGATACACCAAGCCACGATCTGGAAGCTCAGCACAACTAAATCTGCTTTGACAAGGGCCTCAGCGTTGTTTGCTGAGCGCCCTACGACATCACTACCAATCACTCTCGGACAAGAGGACAAAGATGAACTTTGCACAACGACGCTGGATGTATTTAAGCCTGAGCGTGATTATTGCGATTTGCACAGGGATTGGTTATACGTGGAGTGTCTTTCAAGATCCATTGATTGCGTATTTTCATTGGCAGTTAACCGCCGCCTCCCTCATCTTCACCTCTCAAGTCGCTATTTCGACTTTGACGCCGATTTTCATCGGAAAATACCAAGCCAAAATAGGCACGCGCCGCTACCTCGCGCTGGGCGCCTTGATCTACGGATGTGGCTTAATCGGCGCGGGGCATGCGTTTAACTTTCTGACGTTCTATCTCTCTTTTAGTATTGGGGTGGGAATTGGCATAGGTATGCTCTATCCCTGCCTGATGGGATATGCCGTACAACTCATTCCGGAAAGACGCGGGCTGGCAACCGGATTGATTGCAGGAAGTTTTGGTTCAGGCGCCCTGGTGTGGGCACCGATTGCCGTCAAGCTCCAAGCCATCGTGGGGATCCTCTCGGTGTATACCGTTTTGGGGTGTTCATTCATCGTCATTATTATCAGTCTTGTTTTGCTGCTCCGCGCACCCGACATCCACTTTAAACCGAAGGTGTCTGCCAAGGTAACGCGGAAATCTTATGCAGGCACCGTCGAAATGAACTGGCATCAAATGGTACGCACCACCAAATTTTGGATGCTACTGGCACTCTTTGCTATCGGGACTTCCTCTGGTCTGATGATCATAGGGCATGCTTCCGCAATCCTGATTGAAAATTTAGGCATCAACGCCACGCAAGCCGCCTTTTTGGTTGGCATCATGTCAATTAGCAATGCTTCAGGCCCCATTATTTGGGGTACGCTTTCTGACTCATTAGGCAGAGGCAAGACCTTGCTCATCCTGTTTGCTATTGTCACTTGTTCGATGTTTACGCTCTATTTTACCCGCAGTCATACCATATTCATCTGCGCAATTCTGATCACGGGGTTTGCCTACGGCGGTTTTGCCGCACTCATCGCCCCCGCCTCAGCCGATCTTTTTGGTACGCACCACGTTAACGTCAATTATGGCTTTCTCTACATCTCATTCGGGTTAGGTGGAACAATCGGGCCTCAAATAGGCGCGTTCAGTAAAAGCATCGCGGGGCATTACACGCCTGGCTTTATGATTATCGCCAGTTTGTGTGTGGTTGGAATGGGGCTCGCTTATCGCGTGTTTTACGTTAAACCCATTCAGACTGCCGTAAACCATGAAACGAGCTCAATGGTGTGCTCAAATGAAAAATAACATTCAGTTTGTCAATTACTACCAACCAGAAGGGCTGTTTCCTGCTGAAGTGACTGAGTCTGCGGTCGTGATCGGGAATTTCGACGGCATCCATCGTGGTCATCGCGCGGTGCTTGAATTTGCAAAATCGGTCGCACAGTCGAAAGGGTTATCACTCTATCTGCTGACGTTTGAGCCACACCCTTATCGGTTACTCTTTCCTGAGCAGCCACTTTATCGGCTGTCTCAGCACGACAAAAAAGCGCATTTAGCGCAAAAAGCGGGCGTCAATGGCATCATTTCTCTCCATTTTACTGACGACTTTTCAACGCAATCGCCCGATTGGTTCATCAGTGAGATATTGCTAAAACGGCTTCAGGTCAAACATGTGATTGTTGGGTATGACTTTCACTTCGGTAAAGACCGAGCCGGAACGCCAGACTATCTCTGCCAGCAAGGTTCTAGGCTTGGTTTCGATGTCAATATTGTGAATATGAAAGCGGATCTTACCGGAATGGCTGTCTCATCTACCCGAATTAGGGAAGCCCTTCGCAAAGGCTCAATCCAAGTGGCGAATACACTGCTCGGATATCATCATTACCTTAGCTTAAGCTCGGAGATGCTGATTCGCCCCTGCTCTTTACGTCACTATACGAAGGTCAGCTGCCATTTACCGCAAAAAGAGATCATGCCGGCAGGGATTTATTCAATACACCTCAAACAGTCAAGCACGCCACTTGCCCGAGGTTTTGCTGAGCTCAGTTACGACCAGCAGCAACTGACGTTGTATATCCGCCAACCCAATTCGTTTGAAATTGCATTCGGTGACGAAACACAGGTCATGTTTATCGACTATCTGAGCGCTGCCGTGGGCTCATCCACCAGCGAAGATTGGTTGGGCATGAACTCAGACCACATGAGCCGATCGAGTAATGAACAATACATTGAATACGTTATGTAAAAAAGTTGACCACAAGCGAGCTAATTTTGAAGACTAAAATATCCCAGCGTTAAAATTTAACGCTGGGATTATCACACCGCCAATCGGTTTAAAATTAAGCGCGATGCATTCTTAATGAATCAACGGATATGGTGTAAAAAAGGCATTTCCTAACCAATCTGGCGATTGATCGGCACTTTTCAGTTTTACCGGTTTATAGCTTTCAGGAGCTGTCACATCGCCTTTACCGCTGTAAACCGCCATGGATGGGAATGGATAAACAGGACGAGCCGCTTCAATCACAGTGGTAGCAGCAGGTTTTGCTGCGTGTTTGGGGGCTTTGTCATCGTGTGTGGGCGAACCAAAATCGGTGGCTTCCGTCATTTTCGGTTTTTTGGCGATAATGGCTTCTGGCGCATGCCCTTTTTCAACCCAATTCATCATGGCAGTCAGTAAATCGAGTTGGTTCGGGCCTTCCCCCCCTTCACAATGGTACATGCCTGGGATCAAGTACAAACGCTCAAACGTTTTCGCTACATTTTTACCCATGAACTTCTGCACCGCTTTGTGATATTCGATGGTGTTCACCGGCGAAATATGCTGGTCAGCCCAGCCATGCCACAAGATCAATTTGCCGCCATGCTCATTAAATGCCGTGAGATCAGGGTTAGTCGCATCATAGAAACTGTGCATCTCTTTGAGTTTTGCGAACAGCTGACCATCAAATTTCATCGTTGCATAACTGAAATTTGAGTCATCCGGAATATCTTTGAACAGCACAGTTCTTGCACCAGTCGAGATGATTTCACTGAAAATTTTATCCTCTTTACTGTTTGGAACAAAAACACCGGCCCAAGCAAGTTCAGAACCCGGTAGTGGGCCCCCCGCGATCATCGATTTGCCCGTTTTGCTGTCCACGGGGCCTTTATAGAAGCGCTGCACGGCAGTGACTTCTTCTTTCGTCAGGCAGTTAGCCGCCGCTGTTGAACCTTTTTTACATTGCAATACCGCAGGGTCAAAATGGCAAAACAACGGGTCGGAAACCAGCCCGTCTTTCTGACCATCAAGTGCAACACACTTTAGCGGCGTTGGGGTTTGCCTGTTTTAGCTTTATTGTTACCGCTTTGACCAAGTGCTTTAGCTCGTAGGGTTTTCTTAGACGATTTACGCTTCATGCTGTTCGTCTCTTCTTGCGCGATGAGGTTCGGCTCAAAGCCTTCCATCCACTGCAAAAGAAAATGCTCGCCAGTGAGTTTTTCGATCTCTTCCAGCAAATATTTCTCTTTATTCGAGATCAATGAAACCGCCAAACCCGCCTGACCGGCACGGCCTGTTCGACCGATGCGATGAATATAATCTTCCGCGTTGTAAGGCAGTTCATAATTGACCACGTATTGCAGTTGTTGGATATCCAACCCGCGCGCAGCGACATCGGTGGCGACAAGCACACGTACTTGGCCGGTTTTAAATGCGTCTAAGCCGCGATCACGTGCACCTTGCGATTTATCACCATGCACGCCAGCAGCACGAATGCCATCTTTTTCAAGCTCTGTTACAAGCTCATCCACCGCTTGTTTGGTCCGAGTAAAAATGAGCACCTGTTGCCAATTTTTCGAACCAATCAGATAGGCCAATAAACCCGCTTTGCGTTGGTTATCCACTTCGTAAAAGCGTTGTTCAACTTGCGCCGCCATCGCGTTACGTTCGGCAACTTCGATGAGTTTGGGTTGTTTTAAAATAGTTTTGCTTAAAGAAAACACCTCATCATTGAACGTGGCCGAGAAGAACAACGTCTGCCGCGTTGCAGGTAAGCGTTTTAAGATGCGTTCGATATCGACAATAAAGCCCATATCCAACATACGATCGGCTTCATCGAGCACTAATGTCTCAACCGTACTGAGGTCGATGAGTTCTTTGAAAGCAAGTTCTAGCAACCGGCCCGGTGTTGCCACCAGAACATCACAGCCTTCCTTTAACGCATCAATTTGCGGATTAATGCTCGCACCGCCATAAGCCACCACCGCGTTGAGACCTAACCCTTGGCTGTATTTCACAAAGCTTTGGTGTACTTGTTGTGCCAGTTCTCGCGTTGGCGTCAGCACTAAGACTCGGATGGCTTTTTCAGGCAGGTAAAGCGTTTTAAGATGCGTTCGATATCGACAATAAAGCCCATATCCAACATACGATCGGCTTCATCGAGCACTAATGTCTCAACCGTA
>Ga0183099_1000049_pt1 | contig 72283 bp, 57 predicted proteins | sample Biomet1_FD_127788 | JGI IMG/M metagenome (GOLD analysis project Ga0183099, IMG submission 127788) | Microbial communities from bioreactor (seeded with anoxic lake sediment) at LBNL, California, USA - Biofuel metagenome 1 | ecosystem: Engineered > Bioreactor > Anaerobic > Unclassified ...
CACTACACTAATATTATAAACTATTTAGAGGATTGAGTCACGAATACTTCGGTATGAGCCAATTTTCAAGAATGCACCATACCAATAAAAAAAGGCCTTGAATTTACCATTCAAGACCTTTCGCTTTCTAGGGGTGGAGGATGGGTTTCGAACCCACGACCTTCGGAACCACAATCCGACGCTCTAACCAGCTGAGCTACATCCACCATGTTTATTTCCTAATGCGGTGCAAAGATAGGCATAATATTTAATTCTCCAAACTTTTGCTATAAAAAAATTATCAAAAAGCATATTCTTTAATTTCCTTATTATGCGTGGCAAAGAGCATTCTGGAGTCTTTCACAAAGATTTTCAGTCGGTTAGCTGCCCAGAAAGGAAGTTCTTCGCGAGGGCTGGATGCCGGAATTATTTTATAATTTTTCTCGCCACTGTGCTTCGGTCGGGAGGTCCACACCAAACTATAACCACACTTTTCTACCCGCACCGTGGTATCCTTGCATATCTCCATTTTAAACATAACTCCGCCATCTGTTTTCATCTCAGACATATCTGAAAGATAATTGCCCAATGAGTATACTAATATATGCCGTTGTTTATTAATGCGATCATAACGCATCTCCATAGGCTGAACCACATGCGGATGAGAACCTATAACATGATTTACACCGTGAGCAAATAACCAGTTAGCCAGATCTGTCTGCTCTGCATCGGGAGCCGACTGGTATTCCGTACCCCAATGCATACAGGCTATAATAACATCAGGATTCTTTGAGCGAGCTTTCTTTATGTCGCATAATATCTCATTCCTATCGATATAGTTCACCACATTGGGCTTACAAACCTTTAAACAGTTTGTTCCATAGGTATAGTTAAGCAAAGCAATGCGAAAACCATTTTTTTGTATAAGCAAAGGATTTTTACTTTCCCGTTCTTCAGTATTGAGGTATGTACCTACGTGGGGCACTTTCAAAGAATCGAGTATATGGATAGTTCGTTCAAGGCCTGCACGGCCTCTGTCAAGGCAATGATTGTTTGCCAGTGTCATCACATCAAAGCCTGCATTTTTTATGGCATACATGTATTCATCGGGAGCACTGAATCCGGGATATCCCCCGTAAGGCTCGCCACCCAATGTTACTTCCAAATTACCTATAGCCACATCGGCCTTACTCACCTCCTCCTTTACCTGACTAAAGCAATCCTGATAATCATATCCACTATCAGTAGCTGCAGCATCAATCTGCTTCTGATGCTGCATAAAGTCGCCTGCAAATAAAAGAGTGATCCTTTTGGTAGCCACTGTATCCCTGGAATCAGCAGTCTCCTTCTTATGGAAAGGGGAGCTACATGAAAAAGAGAAAACAACAGTCACCAAAAGGATCAGATGTTTCATTGAAGAAATGTTATTTATATATTTCTTTCTTTCCTGCCAATAAAGTATTTCTCATCAGAGAAACAATAGTCATAGGTCCTACTCCACCTGGAACAGGAGTAATGAATGAACATTTAGGAGCCACTTCATCAAAAAGAACATCTCCTGTTAATTTGAATCCTGACTTCGTTTTGTCTGAAGGAACACGTGTTGTACCTACGTCTATTACTACCGCACCTTCTTTTATCATCTCTGCTTTTAAGAAGTTGGGTTGTCCCAGTGCTGCTATGATAATATCAGCTTCCTGACATTCTTTAACCAAGTCTTTTGAACGGCTGTGGCATACAGTTACTGTAGCATCACCCGGATATGCCTTCTGCATCATCAGAGAGGCCATTGGTTTACCTACAATATTACTACGTCCCAGCACTACACATTTCTTTCCGCTAGTTTCAATCTTATAACGTTTCAACAGTTCAAGAATACCATTAGGAGTAGCTGATACATAGCAAGGCAGACCAATAGACATACGACCTACGTTAATTGGGTGGAATCCATCCACATCTTTGCGATAGTCAATTGTTTCAATGACTTTCTGCTCAGAGATATGTTTGGGTAAAGGCAACTGAACGATGAATCCGTCTACATCGGCATCTTCATTCAACTCTTTCACTTTGTTCAGCAGCTCTTCTTCTGTAACATCCGATTCAAAACGAACCAGAGAAGATTTGAAACCACAAACCTCACAAGCTTTCACTTTGGCTGCAACGTAAGTTTCACTTCCTCCGTCGTGTCCAACAAGGATAGCGGCCAAATGAGGACGCTTACCGCCTTTTGCAATTATCTCTGCAACTTCAGCAGCTATTTCCTGCTTTACTTGTTCCGATATTGCTTTTCCATCAATTAATTGCATATTCTTAATGTATTTATTTTCTCATTTTAGGCATCATCTTGCCCATCTTTGTACTGGTAACCATCTTCATCATCTTACGAGTCTGGTCAAACTGCTTCATCAGTCGGTTCACTTCCTGAATGTTTGTTCCGCTACCCTTAGCAATACGGGTACGACGTGATCCGTTAATGATCTCCGGATTTGATCTTTCAGCAGGAGTCATTGAGTGAATAATTGCTTCAATGCTCTTGAAAGCGTTATCATCAATATCAACATCTTTAATTGCTTTTCCTACACCTGGAATCATAGATGCAAGATCTTTCAGGTTACCCATCTTTTTAATCTGAGCAATCTGGCTTAGGAAGTCATTAAAATCGAACTGATTCTTTGATATTTTCTTTTGAAGACGTTTAGCCTCTTCTTCATCGTATTGTTCCTGAGCACGTTCTACCAACGAAACGATATCACCCATTCCCAGAATACGGTCGGACATACGTGCTGGGTGGAACTGATCTATAGCTTCCATCTTTTCACCTGTACCCACAAACTTAATTGGCTTGTTCACTACTGAGCGGATAGAAAGAGCGGCACCACCACGGGTATCACCATCTAATTTAGTAAGTACCACACCGTTGAAGTCCAAACGGTCATTGAATTCCTTTGCAGTATTTACAGCATCCTGACCAGTCATTGAATCGACCACGAACAAGATTTCTTCCGGTTTGATAGCAGCCTTGATAGCAGCAATCTCATTCATCATCTGTTCATCAATTGCCAAACGTCCGGCTGTATCGACAATTACCAGATCATATCCTTTTGAGCGCGCTTCAATAATTGCATTCTGAGCAATCTTAACAGGATCTTTACTGTCTATTTCACTGTATACAGGAACTCCTATTTGTTCTCCCAACACGTGCAACTGTTCGATAGCCGCAGGACGGTAAACGTCACAGGCAACCAACATAGGATTCTTTCCGCGTTTAGTCTTCAGCATCTTTGCAAGCTTACCAGAGAAGGTTGTTTTACCGGAACCTTGCAAACCAGACATCAGAATTACAGCGGGAGTACCTTTAATATTTACATCTACAGTTTCACCACCCATCAGTTCGGTAAGTTCATCGTGAACAATCTTCACCATCAACTGGCTTGGCTTCACTGCTGTAAGCACATTCTGTCCCAAAGCCTTTTCCTTAACTGTATCTGTAAAAGTTTTAGCAACTTTATAGTTCACATCGGCATCTAAGAGGGCTTTACGCACATCTTTCAGAGTTTCCGCCACATTGATCTCGGTGATTTTTCCTTCACCTTTCAGAATCTTAAAAGACCTCTCCAGTCTTTCACTTAAATTATCGAACATATCTTATATTGTTATTATTACCTGTTTAGGGACGCAAAAATACAAAATTATTGCATATTTCAGAGCTTTTTACTCTGCCAATTTGCTTTTTTCAGATAAATAAAGCTGGTAATTAACAAGAGTACATAATAAAGTATCTCTATGCCAAAGCAAATCTCGACCGGAGCCTTGAAATAAACGGCCACCAGAAATATGTATCCGGTATAAAAAACAAGCGTGAAAGCCTCTAACATCAATGCCGAACGAGTATTTCCCGTTCCTGATATACCATTAAAATAAACATTGGATACTGATGCTACCAACATGGCTATGGAAATAACATAAACGGAGTTCACCGACTCTTTAATCAGCGCAATTTCATTGGTATATACTGATAATATCGCTTCCGGGAAAAGCGCTGCAAGTGTCACAATGGACAATACAATAAGGAAAGACAACTTAGCTATTTTCTTCATTATCTGCATCACCTGACTAACTCCCCCAGCGCCTATGGTGTTGCTTACAAGTGTATTTGTTGTGGTAGAAAGAGCATTTACCGGGATAAGCATTACCACATAAATACTTCTTACAATATTAGCCACCGCCAGCTCTCTTTGCCCCAAACGTTCCACTGCCACAAAAAAGACGAACCATGTGCCCATGGAAAGAAAATACTGCATCATGGTAAAGCTGGAAATACTTAACACACTTATCAATAAATGAACATCAAAAGATCTGAACTGAGTTAATCCGTATTTTCTGAAATTTACTGTTATATACGTATAGACAATGAGGAACAAGACTGAAGAAGCCTCAGCAATGACCGACGCAATTGCTGCTCCCTCAATGCCCATCTTAGGGAAACCAAAATGTCCAAAAATGAGGGTATAAGCCAGTATTACATTCACTAATGCCATTACTGACGCACTAATAGTTAATACTCTGGTACGGGTAATACCGATATACAGCGCGCGAAACATGACATTGACAAAAGCAAAAAAGAACCCATAGACACGCCAGTTAAGGAATGCCATAGTGGCATCAAAAATCTTGTCGGACGAAATCAGAAACCTCATTATACCGGGTGCAAAGAACCGGGACAAGCTAAAAACAAAGACAGCCATTATCAATAAAAAGAAGCACCCCTGAATCATCACAGGTCCCACATCCTTGTATCTTTGTTCACCGTTTCTGCGGGCAATGATAATTTGAGATCCGGTACTAAACCCAAAGGCAATGGTAAAAACACAAATATAAAACAGACTGCCCATAGTAGATGCTCCCAGCTCCACTTCTCCTACTCTGCCAAGGAAAGCGGTATCTGTTACACCAATTATGGTTTGTGCCAGCAGACTTAAAAAGATAGGAAAGCTGACATTTAAAATCTGTTTGTTAGTATACATTCTTTTAAGTTTGACTTTGCTCTATATAAATCTTCTGCCCGACTTTACCCAACAAAAAAAAGAGTGAGGAACACACTATTAGCATTCCTCACTCTTCCCTTTTATATATTCTTTTATTAAGAGTTCATGCTCATCAGGAATTCATCATTATCTCTGGTCTTCTCTAAGCGATCTTTCACAAAGTTCATTGCTTCAATAGGATTCATATCCGACAAGTATTTGCGTAAGATCCACATACGGTCAAGCGTTTGCTTATCAAGTAACAAGTCGTCACGACGAGTGCTTGATGCCACAATATTAACAGCTGGGAAGATACGTTTGTTGGATAGATTACGATCTAATTGCAATTCCATGTTACCTGTACCCTTGAATTCTTCAAAGATTACTTCGTCCATCTTAGAACCGGTATCAATCAATGCTGTTGCAAGGATGGTTAGTGAACCGCCATTTTCAATGTTACGAGCCGCACCAAAGAAACGTTTTGGTTTATGAAGCGCATTGGCATCCACACCACCGGAAAGCACTTTACCCGAAGCAGGAGAAACGGTATTGTAAGCACGGGCAAGACGAGTAATTGAGTCGAGCAGAATCACCACATCGTGACCACATTCCACCATACGTTTTGCTTTTTCGAGTACAATGCTGGCAACCTTTACGTGGCGTTCTGCAGGTTCATCGAAAGTAGAAGCAATAACCTCAGCATTTACGCTACGTGCCATGTCTGTTACTTCCTCAGGACGTTCGTCAATAAGCAAAACAATCATATACACTTCAGGATGATTAGCAGCAATTGCGTTTGCAATGTCTTTCAACAGAATAGTTTTACCAGTCTTTGGCTGTGCAACGATCAAACCACGTTGTCCTTTACCAATTGGTGAGAATAAATCTACCACGCGGGTTGATAAGTTATCGCTGTATCCGCCTTTGCAGAGCTTGAATTTTACATCCGGGAAAAGAGGAGTTAAATGTTCAAAAGGAACGCGGTCACGAACAAATGCCGGGTCACGACCATTGATTTTCTCTACTTTTACAAGTGGGAAGTATTTTTCACCTTCTTTTGGAGGACGGATAGCACCATCAACCACATCACCCGTTTTCAGTCCGAACAGTTTAATCTGCGACTGAGATACATAAATATCATCCGGTGAAGAAAGGTAATTATAATCTGAAGAACGAAGGAAACCATATCCATCCTGCATAATTTCCAGTACGCCTGTACCAGTTAAAATGCCATCAAATTCATAAGGTTTTTCGCGTTCAATAACTTTGCGTTCCGGAGCTTTCGGAGCTACTATTTCAGCTTCTCCTTCTGCAACTGCAGGACGATTAGGCTGAACACGTTGATTTGTATTTACTGGCTTGCCCTTTGGAACGTTGTGCTGCTCGTTCTCACGAAGACGAACACGTGGTCTTTGTTGCTGAGGTGCAGGAGGAACAACCTTGGTTGATTCAAATTTGCCTAAAAGCTCAGAAGGCAGTTCTGCTTTTTCAGAAGGCATATCCTCAATAGGAATAAAGTCATCATCATCAGAATCGAGTGGAAGTTCCACTTCTGGTAAAAGAACTTCTTCTTTATGAGCACGTGGGGCTTCTTCTCTTTTCTCTGCTGGTGCAGGAGTTTCTTCTTTTTTCTCAGAAAGAAGAATTGGCTTTTTAATTACCTTTCTGACAACTGGTGCACTTTCTGCCTCTTTTGGTGCTGCAGCCGGAGCTGCTTGTTCTGCCTGAGGAGCCTGAACTGGAGCTGGAGCTGGAATCACAACCGGAGTTTGAGCAACAGTCTGAACTGGAGCCTGAACATTTGCAACCTGAGCTGCAGCTGGTTCAGCATTCTTAGGAGCCGGCTTCTTTGCTTTTGGAGCTTTCTTCTTTGCAGGCTTTTCTGAAGGTTCCTTCTTTTCCTGAGCAGGTTGCTCTGCTGTTACTGGTTTTTCGCTTTTTGCTGCTGCAACTGGTGCCGGTGCGGCAGCAGTAGTTGTAGCTTCTACTCTCTCTGCTTTGTCTTTGTTAGCGGTATAAACCTTATCAGGCGTATCCTTCTTCACAACATTAATGCGAGAACGTTTCTTCTTATCGTCGCGACGATCTTCTTTTTCTTTTTCAGCAGCAACTTTTTTGGTTGCACTTGCAATAGCCTGTTCATCAAGTATTTTGTACACAAGTTCTTCCTTCTTGAAAGATTCCGGTTTTTTGATTCCTAATTCTTGTGCAATGGATTGTAATTCCGACAGGTTTTTGTCGTTTAATTGAATGATGTTATACATACGTATAAAATAAGTTTGTTTTAATCTATTTTTTGGCCCGACACACTAAGAAACACACACGATTAACGAGCTTATTCATCTTTAGGTATGGACGTAAATAAAATGAGTTTTTTGGGATAAAATTGATTTTGGAGTACATTCTGGCTCACCGTCGGAGTGTCATCGAATGTTTCAACAGTTGCAAAGATACTACTTTATTTTAAATAAGTGTCAAATCAACTATATTTTTTGTATAAAAAACACATTCCATTATCAATTTTAGACAACAAGACGTATAAAAGCAAGCTTTTAAGGGCTGTTAATTTTATATTCAGGCCAATTAGCTTCCTATATGAGGCCTTTTTAGGGTAAGAAAGCAATCTAAGGAATTATAGATAAGAATAAGCTTAAAAGCATTGGGGTAAGCTTTTCCAAATACAGTTTATCTGTCTCGTCGAATGTATTTAGTTGGGCACTGTCAACATCAAGTACTCCCCACACTACCCCATCGTTTAAAAGCGGAACAACTATTTCAGAGCGTGAAAGAGAGCTGCATGCTATGTGCCCGGGGAAAGCATTCACATCGGGTACTATCTGTGTGCGGGCTTCTTTCCATGCAGTACCACACACACCTCTGCCATATTTTATACGAGTACAGGCTATTGGTCCCTGAAAAGGACCTAATACAAGATCGTCTCCTTTCACAAAATAAAAACCTACCCAAAAGAAACCAAAAGTTTCCTTTAACACAGCAACGATATTCGATAAATTAGCAATAAAATCTTCTTCGTCTTCAATCAATGCCTTTATCTGAGGAAGCAATGTTTTATACATATCCTCCTTTGTTCCTTCTATTATTCTAATTGATTCAGCCATTTTAATCTGTTATTTTAAACAATAATTTTCTATCTCTTTCCGCTGCATTCTTTGTCCATTTACAAGGAATAAATTTCCATTGGTTCAAGGCACGTGGAGAAAGTGTTCCCTTTTTCTCAACCCAGTCTATCATAAGAGAACGAAAATCCTTGATTGGCGATTTTAGAATTCTGCTCTTGAGCGAATCCTGGGGAATGCCTGCACCAGTAGTCAGAAACCCTCCTCCTCCATTAGCTCTATAAGAATTTATAGCCACTTTATACCTTTTAGCCATATCAAAAGGTTTCCCGTTTGCCAGACTCCTGATTTTCACCTTTTCCCCTATTGGTTTTGTTACATCCACCGTATAGATAATGCCCGCCGCTGAATCAAAATTATAATTATAGTTCACGAAGCTAAAGCTATTATCTTCATCATTCTTTTTAAGTAGCAACAAATGATCATCCGGACTTTTCATCTGATTAGTCCAGATACCATAAGACATTTCCAGATACTTCTTTATCTCGGCTCCTGAAAGTTCAATTGTGTAAAGCCTATTTTCAAATTCATAAAGCTTAAACATATCATGTATATTTATCTCTCCTTTAGCAATCTGAGAATCAAAAGACAAGGGAGCTGTAAAAGAGATATCAGCTCCTGTTATATCCAATTGCATAGAATGTATCAGATCAACAAATGCCGATGACCCAAAGTATACGTCGCGAAGGAAAATAGTCTTATCAATTTTTCCAACAGGATGTAAAATAAATGCTTTTGAAACTTCTATCTGATGAGCAAAGTTATCTAAATAAGCTTTATCTGAATCATAATATTTCATTTTAACCAGTTTGCCTCTTGCACATTTATAAGTCACCTTACCACCTTCTAATTTCACTCTTAATAGAACATCCGAAACCTTAAATCCTCCATTGGCTGGATTAATAACCAGAACAGAATCGCCGGCAACATTTACCAGCTTTTTACAATACGGCGTATGATCATGCCCCGCCATCACCACATCAAATCCGGGTACATTCTTTGCTACATCAGCAGATGCGTTTTCATTAAACATTCCATTAATTTTATATGGCTCTACACCCGAGTGAAAAAGGCCAATAACTACATCCGGATGTTCTTTCTCCCGAATTATTTTCATCCAATATCTGGCAGATGTTTCCATATCTTCAAAATGCAATCCAGCCCAGGCACTTTCGGGTACCCATGCAGGTATGGAGGGAGTTATCAAACCCAGCACAGCGATTTTTACCCCATCAACAACAAAGATTTTATAAGGCTGCAAATAGTTACTGCCATCTTTACGCAATACATTAGCACCAAGAACAGGAGCCTTACATTGTTTGATCCAGCGATCAAAAACAGCATGACCAGTTTCCACATCGTGATTACCCAATGCTATCGCGTCATATTTCATATAGTTCATCACATCTGCGCATAGATGAGGTGAAACCGTATCTTTATAATTATAATAATAGACCGAAGGCTGCCCTTGCAATAAATCGCCTCCATCTAAAAGCAATAAACGCCCGGGATATATCCGTCGTTGCTCATTAACGTATGAGCTTATACGAGCCATACCGCCATCAATAGCTTGACCGCTTATAAAATCATAAGAAAAGAATTTACCGTGAATATCGGAAGTATGAATTAGTTTTATGCTAACCTCTTTTGGTTGTGCCAATATTGTTCCTGCGAGAAATACTATCAGTAATAAAGAGATAGTTAGTCGTTTCATCTGGAGCATTTTTAAATATCGTTTTAAATATTGCATTGAATTTAAATACAAATTTAATAAATTAAAATGCATTTGCACCATAAATCCGCAAAAGCACGGGTTAATTATCCTAAATTATTGAGCAATAAGTTTAATTTATTGCTCAATAAACTGAAAACCATAGGCCTATAATTTTTATTTATTGCCCAATAAATCAGAAGCGATATACATATAAATAAAAACGATTAAACTTTTAGAAACAACGGTACGTATTTATAGTTCAAAAAGAACAAATTGGTCGGTTTATAATTTATTATAAACAATATTTCTTATTTGTTTATTCACGCCCCTTTTACCTCCCTTTCACTATTTTTAATACCCATCTATCGCTTTAATTACAAAGCATTTAGATACATAAATTCACCGTCCCATTTACCGTCCCTCTTTTTTTAGCTGAAAAGTAACTATTTTTTCACTGAATTTTCGTATCTTTGTTATTTAGAAACTTATAGCACAAAGCACAAAATGGAGTTATTTCACAAAATGATATCGTCGGCGCTCAATATTGCCTTAAAGCAGGTAAGTAGCACATTATCATTACTTAACGACGGAGCAACGATTCCTTTCATAAGTCGTTATCGTAAAGAAGCAACCGGCGGTCTGGATGAAGTTCAGATTGGGAACATCAAGGAACAATATGATAAACTTTGCGAGTTAAAGAAGCGCAAGGATACAATACTAAGCACTATTGAGGAACAGGGAAAGCTTACTCCCGAGCTCAAAAAAAGAATTGAAGAAAGCTGGGACGGCACAGAACTGGAAGACATCTACTTGCCCTACAAACCCAAAAGGAAAACCCGCGCCGAGGTGGCTCGTCAGAAGGGACTTGAACCGCTGGCTACCCTATTGCTTTTGCAAAGAGAGAACGATGTAACTGCAAGAGCGGAAGCTTTTGTGAAGGGCGATGTTAAGGATGTGGAAGATGCCCTGAAAGGTGCTCGTGACATTATAGCCGAACAAGTAAATGAGGATGAGCGTGCCCGTAACCAGGTACGTAATCAATTCAGCAGACAGGCTATTATTACCGCTAAAGTGGTTAAAGGCAAGGAAGAGGAAGCTGCCAAATACCAGGATTATTTTGATTTCTCAGAGCCATTGAAGCGCTGCACTTCGCACAGACTGTTGGCTATCAGGCGGGCAGAAGCGGAAGGATTGCTGAAAGTGAGCATTTCTCCCGATGATGATGAATGTACCGAACGGTTGGAACGGCTATATGTGCGCAGTAACAATATCTGCGGAGCACAAGTGGCCGAGGCTGTGAAGGACGGATATAAGCGTTTATTGAAGCCTTCCATTGAAACCGAATTCTCAGGAGTTTCCAAAGAAATGGCTGACGCGGAAGCTATTCGTGTATTTGCCGAGAATCTTCGCCAACTTCTTCTGGCTCCTCCGTTGGGACAGAAAAGGGTATTGGGACTAGACCCTGGGTATCGCACCGGTTGCAAACTTGTTTGTCTGGATGCGCAAGGAAATTTGCTTCACAATGAGGCTATCTATCCTCACCCGCCTCAGAACGAGAAACTAATGGCTTCCAAAAAAGTAACCAAGCTTGTGGAAGCTTATGATATACAAGCCATTGCCATTGGTAATGGTACGGCAAGCCGTGAGACGGAAGCATTTGTTACTTCCCTGCGTTTTGACCGTGAAGTGCAGGTGTTCGTAGTAAGCGAAAACGGTGCATCCATCTACTCTGCGTCTAAAACAGCCAGGGATGAGTTTCCGGAATACGATGTTACGGTGCGTGGCGCTGTATCCATCGGTCGCCGATTGATGGACCCTCTGGCCGAACTGGTAAAGATTGACCCAAAATCAATTGGTGTGGGGCAATATCAGCACGATGTAGATCAGGGAAAACTGAAAAAATCACTGGATCAAACGGTAGAGAACTGTGTGAACTCGGTGGGTGTAAATCTGAATACTGCCAGCACTCACCTGCTGACTTATATCTCTGGCCTGGGACCGCAACTGGCTCAAAATATTGTAAACTTCAGAACGGAAAACGGGGCATTCAACTCCCGCAAGCAGTTGATGAAAGTTCCCCGCATGGGAGCCAAAGCTTTTGAGCAGTGTGCCGGATTCCTTCGCATTCCTCAGGCTGGCAATCCGCTCGACAATTCTGCTGTTCACCCTGAAAGTTACTACATTGTGGAACAGATGGCCAAAGATTTGAATTGCACCGTGGAAGAGTTGATTAAAAGCAAGGAACTTCGTAACCAAATAAAGCTGGAAAAATATGTATCCCCTACCGTGGGAATGCCTACACTGAACGATATTATGCAGGAACTGGAGAAGCCGGGAAGAGATCCGCGCTCCACTATCAAGGTATTTGAGTTCGACAAGAACGTGAAAACCATCAACGACCTGCAGGAAGGGATGGTTTTGCCGGGCATTGTGACCAACATCACTAACTTTGGCTGTTTTGTGGATGTGGGAATCAAGGAGAACGGACTGGTTCACATCTCTCAACTGGCAGATAAGTTTGTGAGCGACCCAACTGAAATTGTGTCCATCCATCAGCAAGTAATGGTACGCGTTGAGAGTGTGGACCTGGGAAGAAAGCGGGTTCAACTTAGTATGAAAGGAATTGATCAATAATAATTTAATAAATAAACACATGAAAATAAAACAGTTAGGAATACTTTTTCTATTATGTCTCATCGTCTGTGGGTTATCAGCACAAACAGTAAGCAAAACTCTTTTCGTTCCTAAAGCCGGAACGCTCAAAGAACAACTCACTAAAGATGAAGCAAACAATATAACTCATCTTACACTGACCGGAAAAATCAATGCAAAGGACTTTAAACTGATGCGTGACAGCATGGCAAAGCTTGAAGTGCTCGACATCTCAAACGCCAGCATCATGGGATACATGGGGAAAGAGGGTACTTATCCTAATAAATACTATGTTTACCCAATAACATTTGTTCCTGCTTATGCTTTCTGCAACGGAGAAAGCGGAGCATTTCACGGAAAGAAGACACTTAAAAAGATTCTTCTCCCTACCAACACAATAAACATTGAGGACTACGCATTTAAGAACTGCGATAACCTAACCATTGTGCAGATTAACAAAAAGACTCCTCCTAACCTCCTCAAGGGAGCAATGAACGACAGTCTGACTGCCGTATTTATCCCTGCCGGAAGCAAAGATGCATATAAGAGAAAGAATGGATGGGGAGGTTTTGCTGTACTGGAAGGTACCCCCGAGACACTCACCCTCAACCTAAACAAACCAGGCGAGCTTGGAAACGAGATTATGAAAGCCGGACACCAGCCAAGCGAGCTGAACTATTTCACAATAAAAGGTAGCTTGAATGAGGACGACTTTAAGGTTATCCGCGACTATATGCCCAACCTTGTATCACTTGATTTATCGGCTACTACTGTAACAGAAATCCCAGACTTCACCTTTACTCAAAAGAAGTACCTGATGTCAATCACCCTGCCTCAGAATCTTATAACCATTGGCGAGCGTGCTTTTAGCGGATGTATTCACCTATCAGGTGAGCTATTGCTTCCTCCTACAGTAAAAACAATCAAACAAGGGGCATTCATTGACTGCGATATGCTGTCTAAAGTTATCGTACAGGGAGATAAACTTTCTGTTCTTGGGAAGGATATATTCAGAGATGCCAGCAAACAAAAAATTGAGTTTAGGAAATAAAGATATTATTCAGTCTTTCTATTGATACAATATATAAAAAGAAACGCTTAGACCATAAATGATCTAAGCGTTTCTTTTTATATATTGTATCAATACTTATTTATCGCCGTACATCTTCTTACGAAGTTCTTTGATATGATCAGAAGTGATATATTCATCATAATCCATCATCTTATCAATAACTCCGTTTGGAGTCAACTCAATCACACGGTTGGCAACGGTTTCAATGAACTCGTGGTCATGTGAAGAGAAAAGAACATTTCCTTTGTAAGTCTTCAGGTTATTATTGAAAGCCTGAATAGATTCCAAATCCAAGTGATTGGTTGGTGTATCAAGAATCAGGCAGTTTGCATTCTTCAACTGCATACGTGCAATCATACAACGCATCTTCTCACCTCCTGAAAGAACGCTTACTTTCTTAAGAACTTCCTCACCCGAGAAGAGCATACGTCCCAGATAACCTTTCATGAACACTTCATTTCCTTCTCCGTACTGGCCAAGCCAGTCTACCAGGTTAAGGTCCGAGTTAAAGTATTCCGTATTATCCACAGGAAGATAAGCAGTAGTGATAGTTACACCCCAGTCATAATGTCCGGCATCAGCTTTGAGATTTCCATTGATAATCTCAAAGAATGCAGTCATGGCACGAGGATTGCGTGAAAGGAATACTATCTTATCTTCTTTTTCTACATTAAAGTTAATATCACTGAACAACACTACGCCTTCGTCTGTCTTTTTACTTAAGCCAGAGATTTCGAGAATACGGTTACCCGATTCGCGTTCAGGAGTGAAAATAATTCCCGGATACTTACGTGAAGAAGGTTTAATTTCATCCACATTAAGTTTCTCCAACATCTTCTTACGACTTGTTGTCTGCTTACTTTTTGACACATTGGCACTAAAGCGGCGGATAAATTCTTCAAGTTCTTTCTTCTTCTCTTCAGCTTTTGCTTTCTGGTTTTGTTGCTGACGAAGAGCCAGCTGGCTGGATTCGTACCAGAAACTATAGTTACCGGCAAAGGTATTAATCTTGCCGTAGTCAATATCAACAGTATGTGTGGAAACAGAATCAAGGAAGTGACGGTCATGGCTCACAACCAGCACAGTATGTTCAAAATTGGAAAGATACTCTTCCAACCAGGTTACCGTTTCCATATCAAGGTCATTGGTAGGCTCATCGAGCAACAAATTGTCAGGATTACCGTAAAGAGCCTGCGCCAACATTACACGAACCTTCTCCTTACCACTAAGTTCACCCATCAAGGTAAAGTGTTTGTCTTCCTTTACCCCTAATCCGCTTAACAGCACAGCCGCGTCATTCTCGGCATTCCAGCCATCAAGTTCAGCAAATCTCTCTTCCAGCTCAGATACTTTCAATCCGTCTTCATCTGTAAAGTCCTCTTTAGAATAAAGAACCTCCCTTTGTTTCATTATGTCCCAAAGAACAGTATGTCCCATCATCACGGTATCCATAACTGTATAGCTATCCCACTTAAAGTGGTCCTGACTTAAAACGGAAAGTCGTTCTCCCGGTCCTAACGCAATTGAGCCGGTAGTTGGGTCTAAATCACCATAAATTGTGCGAAGGAAAGTAGATTTACCCGCACCGTTGGCACCGATAATACCGTAGCAATTACCATTCGTAAACTTGAGATTCACGTCATTGAACAATATTCTCTTACCAAACTGAACTGAAACGTTCGAAACTGTAATCATTATTTTTTATACCTTATTTTATTAAACGGGCACAAAGGTAGACATTTAAAATGAATAATTTCGCCAATCTGTCAGATAGTTATCTTTTGGTTATTCATTATTCACTAAAAAGCAGTACTTTTGCGCAACATTTTGTCTAAACAACAATCTTGGCAAAGATTTTGTAGTTCAGCTTTCAGGCAAAACCTTATACAGACAGTATGATAAAATCATTTTGGAAGAATAAAAAGAAAACATATATGGATCCAAAGAAAAAAGAAACAAGCAAAAAAGAAGAAGAATTGGTAGATAACATTCAGGAAACAGCTCAGGAGAATTGTGAGACTGCTCAGGAGAGTGAAACAGCTCAGGAAATTCCTTCTCAGGAAGAGGAAGTACTGACTCCGGAACAGGCGCTCACCAAACAATTGGAAGAAGCAAATGCTAAGATAGAAGATCAGAACGATAAATACCTGCGTCTTTCAGCTGAGTTTGATAACTATCGCAAACGCACTATGAAGGAGAAAGCCGAACTGATAAAGAATGGCGGAGAAAAGAGTATTAGCAGTATTCTTCCTGTAATTGATGATATGGAGAGAGCAGTGAAGATGATGGAAACATCTACTGATGTTGCTGCTGTTCGTGAAGGAATGGAACTTATCTTTAATAAGTTTGTCAGCATACTAGGACAAAACGGCGTGCAGGCTATCGAATCAAAAGAGTGCGACTTCAATACTGACTTCCATGAAGCAATTGCCACAATCCCCGCCCCTGCTGAAGAGCTTAAAGGAAAGATTCTTGATTGTGTGCAAACTGGTTATTTACTCAATGGCAAAGTAATTCGTCATGCCAAAGTTGTAGTAGGCGAATAATAAAATAAAGGATAACGACAATGGCAAAAAGAGATTATTATGAAGTGCTGGGGGTTGAGAAATCGGCTACAGCCGACCAGATAAAGAAAGCTTACCGTAAGAAAGCAATTCAATTTCACCCTGATAAAAATCCAGGGAACAAGGAAGCTGAAGAACACTTTAAAGAAGCTGCAGAAGCGTATGATGTTCTGAGCAATGATGACAAACGTGCACGTTACGACCAGTTCGGACATGCTGGTATGAGCGGTGCAGCCGGAAATGGTGGCCCATTTGGCGGTGGTTTTGGCGGAGGCGCCGGTATGTCAATGGACGATATATTCTCTATGTTTGGTGATGTCTTTGGCGGACATGGTTTCGGTGGCTTTGGAGGCAGCGGAGGCTTTGGAGGCGGAGGCGGTCAGCAACAAAGACGTTTCCGTGGATCTGATCTTCGTGTAAAGGTAAAGCTTAACCTGAAGGAAATTTCCACCGGAGTAGAAAAGAAGTTCAAACTTAAGAAATATGTTTCTTGCTCACACTGTCACGGTACAGGTGCGGAAGGAAACTCGGGAGCAGAGACTTGTTCTACTTGTAAAGGTAGCGGTTCGGTTATACGCAACCAACAAACTATTCTGGGAACCATGCAGACACGTGTAACCTGTCCTACCTGTGGTGGTGAAGGTAAAATCATTAAAGATAAATGTAAAGTCTGCGCCGGTGAAGGTATTATGTACGGTGAAGAGGTTGTATCAGTAAACATCCCAGCTGGTGTTGCCGAAGGAATGCAACTATCTATGAGCGGAAAAGGAAATGCAGGAAAGCACAACGGCGTACCGGGCGACTTGCTTATCCAGGTGGAAGAAGAACAACATCCAGACTTGGTTCGCGACGAAAACGATTTGATTTATAACTTACTGCTTAGCTTCCCAACCGCAGCTTTAGGAGGTGCCGTTGAAATACCAACCATTGACAGCAAAGTAAAAGTTAAGATTGAGCAGGGAACACAACCCGGAAAAGTTCTTCGTCTGCGCGGCAAGGGTTTGCCAAGCGTAAACGGATACGGCACAGGAGATTTACTTGTAAACGTAAGCATCTACGTACCGGAATCACTCAGCAAGGATGAAAAGAGCTTACTTGAAAAGATGGAATTATCTGAAAACTTTAAGCCCAACAGCTCTGTAAAAGAGAAGATCTTCAAGAAGTTCAAAAGCTTCTTCGATTAATTAGTATAGCTTTACTTATCTAGATATTAAAAGCTCCCCACTTGCTACCAAAGCAAATGGGGAGCTTTTCACTTTAAGAGAGTTATAATAAACATAAGTAATTTACATCAGGTTACTAGCTAATTCGCTAAGCATACTGCGTTCTCCTTTCACCAGATTCACATGAGCAAAGATGTTCTGACCTTTCATGCGGTCAATCATGTAGACTAATCCGTTGGACTGGCTATCCAGATAAGGTTGGTCTATCTGTTGGATATCTCCGGTAAAGATCATCTTTGTGCCTTCGCCGGCGCGGGTGATGATGGTTTTTATCTCGTGTGGAGTGAGGTTCTGAGCCTCATCGATGATGCAATAAGTTTCCGAAAGGCTTCGTCCGCGGATAAAGGCCAGAGCTTCTATAACCAGCTGGCCACTCTTCTGCATGTCGTCCAATCGCTTCACTTCGGCAGAATTAGGAGCAAACTGATGCTTGATGACGTTCAGGTTATCAAACAGAGGTTGCATGTAGGGCGCTACTTTTGCTGCGGCATCTCCGGGAAGGAAGCCGAGGTCTTTATTTGAAAGTGCCACGATAGGACGAGCCAGCAAAATCTGCTTATACTCGGTTAGTTTACTTAATGCTGCTGCCAGTGCCAGCAATGTTTTACCTGTTCCGGCCTTTCCTGTCAGAGCCACGAGCTTAATGTCGGGATCGTTCAGAATTTCGAATGCAAAGCTCTGCTCGGCGTTACGTGGTTCAATGCCGTAATTCTTCCCTTTTTGCACCCTATGTACTGTGTGAGTAAAGGGATTATATCTGGTCAACACGCTATTGCGGTCGCTTTTCATTATAAAGCATTCATTCGGTTCCAATACATTCCTGAAATCTATTTCACTGATATCTACCCCATCGTGTGAAGAATAAATCTTATCAATCAGTTCTGGAGCCACTCCGTCATATACCTCGTTAGACTTCTCGAAAATGTCAATGTTGGTCACCTTATCATTGATATAATCTTCAGAAAGCACTCCAATGGAACGTGCTTTCATGCGCAGGTTCACGTCTTTGGTAACCAGAATTGTCTTGATCTTCGGATATTTCTTTGCCAGCACATCTGCAGCCGAGAGTATTTCATGATCGGCCTGTCGCTCAGGAAAACACTTTTTTACTGTTTCCGACTCAACTCCTCCGGTGAGGATAAAGAGCCTTCCCAATCCCTCACCCAGCGTTGCTCCTTTGGTAAACAGATTATCATCGGTTATAGCATCCAGTTCACGAACAAACTCCCGGGCGTTATAATTTATTTCTCCATTTCCCTTCTTGAACTTATCCAATTCTTCAAGAACAACGATTGGAAGATAGATATCATTTTCCTCAAAATTCTTGAGACAGTTATAGTCATGGAGTATAACATTTGTGTCTAAAACGAAATTTTTCTTTGTTCCCATAATTTTTAGATTTAAAATGTTGATATTTGCATCTAATATAGGAATTAAAAACTTACGATATATTACTTCGAGGCTAAATTTTACAAATAAATGAATTATAAAGAAACTTTAAACTTCTTATATGAAAGTGCCCCAATGTTTCAGCAGGTTGGTAAATCGGCTTATAAAGAGGGGCTTAGTAATACTTATGAATTGGATGAGCATTTTAACCATCCGCACCAAAAATTTAAAACCATTCATATAGCAGGAACAAATGGAAAAGGATCTTGTTCTCACACACTGGCTGCTATTTTACAATCGGCGGGATATAAGGTGGGACTTTACACTTCTCCTCACCTGATTGACTTCAAAGAAAGGATTCGCATAAACGGTGAACAGATATCCGAAGAGTATGTAATTAAATTCGTAGAGGAAGAACGTTCTTTCTTTGAACCTCTTTATCCTTCTTTCTTTGAGCTGACCACTGCAATGGCTTTTAAATATTTTGCAGATCAGAAGGTGGATGTAGCAGTTATTGAAGTGGGACTGGGAGGAAGACTAGATTGCACAAATGTTATCCGTCCGGATCTTTGCATTATTACCAATATCAGTTTTGACCATACTCAGTTTCTGGGAAAGGAACTAGCTCTTATTGCGGCAGAAAAAGCCGGCATTATAAAAAACGGGGTACCTGTGGTGATTGGCGAAACAACCGAAGAGACCAAGCCTGTGTTTAATTTAAAGGCAAACGAGGTAAAAGCTCCTATTTTCTTTGCGGAAGAGGAACAACTTCTTTGGCGATGGGAAATGAATAACAGAGGTAACTGGTACTACTTCACGGCCGATTATCCCAAACTAAAGGGTGATTTGGGTGGATTCTGCCAACTTAAAAACACAAATACAGTTCTTTTAGCTCTGAGAATTCTTAAGAAAATAGGATATAACATCTCTCAAAATGCTGTTGAAAAGGGTTTCAGCAGGGTATGCGAACTAACGGGATTGATGGGACGCTGGCAGAAACTGGGGAGTGCCCCTACTATAATATGCGATACTGGACACAACACCGGAGGAATTACTTACATTGCCGACCAACTTAGCAAGCAGAAATATAAAAAACTACATATTGTTTTGGGAATGGTAAACGATAAGGATATCAATGGTGTACTGGCATTATTGCCTAAAGACGCTACATATTACTTTACCAAAGCAAGTGTGAAAAGGGCATTATACGAGGCAGATCTGCAGTTTTTGGCAAGTAAAGCCGGACTGACAGGCAATACCTACACCGATGTGCCTAAAGCTTTTGAAGCAGCAAAAGAGAATGCAACCGATAAAGATTTCATTTTTGTGGGAGGAAGTAGTTTTATTGTGGCCGATTTGCTTATTTACCTGAAAGGCAACAAGTAACTTTCCCGAAACTGCCTAGGTAGAATACACATAACTATATGATACCGGGCGAAATTATGGGTTAAACCCACATGGCAAAGGCCGATACAAAAAATGTCAAAAGGATTGAGCGATAGTTTTAAGTAAACTATTTCTCAATCCTTTTAACTTATTCCACATTCACACATTGCAAATGCATACAGAAATGCTTCCCTGCAAAATATTTATTTCACAGCAATGCATTCAATCTCCACCAAAGCATTTTTTGGTAAAGCCTTTACTGCCACTGCAGAACGAGCAGGGAACGAACCTTCAAAATAAGTGGCATACACTGCATTCATATCAGCAAAGAGAGACATATCGGCAAGAAAAACAGTAGTCTTTACAATGTTTGCAGTAGTCAGTCCGGCTTCTGCCAAAATATGTTTGATATTCTCAAATGATTGCTTAGTCTGTTCGGCCACTCCACCCGGAGCAAATTCACCCGTAGCAGCATCTACAGGTAACTGACCGGATACAAACACCATGCCGCCAGCTTCGATAGCCTGACTATAAGGTCCAATAGCTCCAGGAGCCTTTTCACTAGATATTACTTTTTTCATTTTTCAGCTATTTATTGGTTTATAAAATTTGGATGCAAGTTAAACATTATTGTAATTAACTCCAACTTTTTCTATTTTCCCGTGTAATCTTTTTCACGACCTGCGCAACTCGTGATAGCCGACCTGCGCAGGTCATTATTGCGAGCTGTGCAGGTCACCAGATCGAGCTGCGCAGGTCGCAAAAACTATTCGGGTATCTTTTAAAACTCTTCCGGAGATTGAAAGAACTCTGCCCGGGAAATTCAAATAAATATAGCAGAAGAAAGAAAGGACAGACTTCCACAAATCAGGCTATTCCTAACATATACAAAGCATTGGCAAGGCATGGTAACAGGAAATATTTATAAAGAGAAAAAATAACTGCCTCTCCCAAGCAGTATTTTATATCTTTGTACATTTATAAGGTGATACACGTGAAGTTAATGAATGAGATTGAACTTACAGAACGTTGCCAGGCTGAAGATAATGAAGCGCGCAAGGAATTCTATGAGCAATATGCCGGACAGATGTTTGGTATATGCTTTCGGTATGCCGGCGATCGGGATACGGCTCAAGACCTTCTGCACGATGGGTTCATCAGAGCATACAGCTCATTCAATAAGTTCTCGTATCGCGGAGAAGGCTCATTGAGAGCATGGCTAAGCAGATTAATGGTAAACGTTTCACTGGACTATCTGCGCAGGAGTGAGGCAAGCAGGCAAGCACTGACTCTTGATCAGATTCCGGAGACAATGGAAGAACCTCATGAAGAGGATATTTCACTGATTCCACACCAAGTGCTGATGAAGTATATTGCCGAGCTGCCTGTAGGATATCGCACAGTATTCAATTTATCCGTCATGGAACAGCTGCCACACAAAGAGATAGCTGAGAAACTTGGAATTAACGAGCGGAGTTCATCATCACAACTTTTCAGGGCAAAAAAGCTTTTAGCAAAAAGAATTAATGACTATTTAAGGGAACATAATCTATGAAACAGGAAGAAGAAGAAAAATGGATTGGCGCACTTCGGAACAGTTTGGAAGATTATTCTGAACCGCCCGTAGCTGGTGGCTGGGAGAAACTGCAAAAAGAACTCTCGCCCAGACCTGTTGTGCCCAAGAAACGTTCCTATATAATGTATTATGCGGCAGCGGCAGCAGCAATATTACTGATATCTATTTCTACCGCAATAATTATGACACTTGGAGATTCCTCTGAAAAATACATGGGAAAGGCTGAACTTCCTATTGAAATGGGGCCGTTAACAGATAAAAAGCCATTGAAAGAAGTGATCAAACCTCTGGTTAATAATGATAAAAAGAACGATGAGCTGGCTTTGGGCAGTTCCGAAGGTTCATCTTCCTCTGAAAACAAAGCACAACACGGAAAAATGGTGGCCAGAAAATCTGTAATAGCTTCCGGTGATAATTCTGTTTCAGGGAACACAGCTTCTGTTCTACCTGATAACGGGAAGGCTGCATCAGGGAATAACAATGAAAAGACGCTGCAGGAAAAGGTCTTTAAGCTGACAGACCGAGCAAGTGTACAAACATCCGGAGATAAAGAAAACACAAAAATTGTAAAAGTAGAAGGTGGCAACTCAAACGGAGAGACTAACAGAAATAATAATAAGAATATAACGCAACAACAAACGCTGAAGCGGGTTTCCAAACCGGCAGAACATGTTACCGAACTGCGGGATTTGCCAAGAAAGAAATTCCGAAAGAACTTATCTATTGGATTTGCTACCGGAAATAGCACAGGTGTATATTCCAGCAATAGTTCCGGCGAGTTTGCAAACGCAAGTCCTTATAATGGTTCGCACTACTTTCTGGATTGCGAGAATGCATTATTTACTTCTGTTATTTCTGAACTAGAATGGAATCACAAGCAACCAGTTTCATTTGGATTGTCGGTCCGTAAACAGCTATCTAAAGAGTTCGCGCTTGAAAGCGGAATAGTTTATACCCGATTGGAATCTAATGCCTCATTAGGAAACTATTTAAAGAAAGAACAAACGCTTCATTACATTGGCATTCCTTTGAAGCTGAATTATCTTTTTCTTGACAGACGCTATGTCACCCTTTACCTGTCAGGAGGTGGAATGGTAGAAAAGAGTGTATCAGGAGAAACCAGAACATTAACCATATCAACGGAAAAAGAGACAACGGAAAATCTGAATGTAAAACCTCTGCAATGGTCGGTCAACGGAGCATTTGGCGCACAGTTTAATATGACCCGTCAATTTGGAGTATTCGTTGAGCCGGGAGTCATTTACTATTATAATGATGGATCTCAAATAAAAAGCATACGCAAGGAGACTCCTTTCAACTTTAACCTGCAACTAGGTTTACGGATCAGTTACTAGTAATTACATAATAATATGAAGAAAGCCTGATATTGTGGTAATTCAGGCTTTCTTCTATTATTTTAAATAAGGGGCGACCATTTTGGCCGCCCCTTATTCATATCATCTTAGATATTATCTTAGAAATCTTATTTGCAATTCTTTTCAATAATTGGAAGTACAGCCTCATCACCCAGTTCCTTTGCTTTGTTAAAGTTCTCACAAGCTTCGGTTTTCTTGCCTTGTTGTAACTGGCAGAAACCAATTAAACGGTAACAAGCTGCGAATTTAGGATCAATGGCAAGCGCATCTTTCAAGTTCTTTATAGCCTCATCATAGCGGGCAACGCGAAGGTTAACCGCTCCATACTCGGCCAGATAGTCTTTATTTGTGGAATCCAATGTCACTGCTTTTTGAATATCCTCAATGGCACGTTTAAAGTTCTTTGACTTATAATTAGACTGCTCACGAAGATAGTAGAACATAGCACTTACATTACCTCCCATTGTCTGATAATACAAGTCAAAATCGGCTACAGCCTCTTTATCCAAACCTTTTTGACTCTTAATCACTGCACGTTCAGAAAGATAAGGAGCTGCTTCTTTTGGATAAGGAGCAGCATACTTGCCAACTGCACTATCAAGTAAAGCTATGATTTCGCCAAGATCACCGTTCATCATCTCTTTTGTTTTTGCAGCGCTATAAAATGTCTGGGCAGAAGATATATTTGATTGGTTCACCTTTTGAAAACATTCAAAAGCCTTAGCATAGTTTGCCATCGCAAAATAAATATTCCCTTCGTGCTGAGTGTAAACAGGAAGCGGATTTATAGCTTCGGCATTCTGAATTTCCTGCAATGCTTTATCAAAGTTCCAGTCTTTATATGCCACATCTTTTCCACGAAGAGCCACTTCATAAATAACACTTGAGCGGTTGTAAAGCACATCTTCTTTTTTATCTGCCATTTTCAGTGCTCTATCAAGATCTTCTTCTGAGAGTTTCAAATGATCAGCATCAGAATAATTGGCAGCATAAAAGTTTGCACGGCGAATATATCCGTCTGTGCTGTTTGGGAATTGCTCTACAAAATCATTCAGCATAGAAAGATAACTATCTGCTTTAAGCTGTGAGGAAGCCATGAAAAGAGCGATCAATGCCTGATCTTCTTTAGCTGGAAGAGCTTTCTTTATGCCAATGCTGTTAAGATCTGAATTGCTAAATTCAATAGCACCGATTGACAATTCATTTGCATAAGGAGCACTGATAGCATAACAATGTGTAGCATCATTTGACGCATCCTTCTGAACCAGCCCAAAGACTTCGCCGTCTGCATTCAACACCGGACAACTTACCTGCTTATCTTTCATTGCCATAGCAAGCTTAAAGTATTTATGAGGTCCGGAAAGATTAGTAACCTCCTCTACTTTACCCATTGTACAAGCAAATTCCTTCTTTGTTGAATAAGGAAGCATTACCGCTTCCGCATCTTTAGCCGGCACAACAGCAGCAATTTTTAATGCAACAGCACTCTTTTTGCCAAGGTCCACACGAAACTTAACCACATCACACATGTTGTTTGCACCCATAATTACTTTAACCGGCATTTGCTTACCTTCAAAGTTTATCACCTCAGCTCTGGCTGCGCCTTTGAATAAGGTATAGTCCGACAAAGCCACTCCATCTTCTGAAACAAAGAAACCATTGCCGGTATTCAGTAATTTGTCGTTAGCATCATATGTTACTACAGAAAAGACCGCCCGTTTTGATTTCTCAACCCATTTGGGAGCATCTTTCTGCGCCAATGCCCACTGCGAAAGCAGACAAAGAGCCATAAATAGTATTTTCTTTCTCATGATCATAGGTTATATATAAATTTTATTCTTTATCAAAACCACGTTGTTTCACAGCTTCGTAAATTAAAATACCAGCTGCAACAGAAACATTCAGTGACTCAATCTTACCAAACAAAGGAATCTTGATCCACTCATCACACAAAGCAAGGTGATCATAAGAAACACCTGTATCTTCAGCTCCCATAATGATACAAACAGGATCTTTATAATTTGCTTTTGTGTAGTCATAATCACCCTTTTCAGTTGCAGCGACAATCTTGAATCCGCTATCTTTCAAATATTTGATGGCGGCAGTCAGACTCTGTTCCTTGCATACTGGCAATGTGTGAAGTGCTCCGGCAGAAGTTTTCATGGCATCGGCATTCACACTCACACTGTTGCGTGAAGGAATAATAATTGCATCCACTCCAGCGCAATCACATGTACGGGCAATGGCACCAAAGTTACGTACATCCGTTACCCCATCGAGCATTACAAAGAAAGGAACCTTTCCTTCCTCGAAAAGAGTAGGAACAACATCTTCCACCTTATAATAAGTTACTGCAGACACAAAAGCCAACACACCCTGGTGGTTTTTAGTTGTAATCTTATTGATGCGCTCAATAGGCACACGCTGTACAAAGATGTTTGTGCCTTTTATAGCAGCAAAAAGTTCTTTTGATAATTCACTCTGAATATCTTTCTTTACCAGAATCTTATCAATTTCCTTACCCGCCTCAATGGCTTCAATCACGGCGCGTACGCCAAATATCATTTCATTCTTTTCCATACTCTTTTAATAATTCTTTAGCGTTATTCATCGCTGCATCCGTCAAGGTAGCCCCACTAAGCATGTGAGCAATCTCTTCAACCCTCTCCTCTTCTTTCAATCGGCGGATATTACTGCTGGTCGATGTTTCGTTATCTTGTTTATATACTTTATAATGTACTTTGCCTTTAGCTGCAATCTGGGGAAGGTGAGTGATGCTGAGAACCTGCATACACGCTCCCATCTCCTTCATTATCTCAGCCATTTTATCAGCTATTTCTCCAGACACTCCGGTATCTATCTCATCAAATATAATTGTGGGCAGCTGAGTGGCTCCCGCAATCATTGCTTTTACAGAAAGCATCACTCTGGCTATTTCACCACCGGAAGCCACAGACGAGATATTCTGCAGTGTGGCATTCTTATTGGCAGAGAAAAGAAAGGCCACATTGTCTCCACCGGTTGCATCAAAGTTTGCCTTCGGAGTTATATGAACCTTGAAACGAACATTGGGCATTCCCAAAGGAATGAGGCGGCTCTGCATTTCGTGCTCCACCTTCTTAGCTGCATGCGTACGCTTTTCCGTAAGTGAGTGCATCGCTTTCTGAGCTTTGTCCAATAATTCTTCTTTCTGTTTCTGAAGTACCTCAATCTGTTCGGCAAACGAGCTGATGGCCTTTAAGCGGGTGCGAAACTCTTCCTGAACTTTAAGTAATTCTTCAAGCGTACTTACATGATGCTTCTTCTCCAATGTATAGATTAAGTTGAGCCGTTCGTTCACGAAATCCAGTCGGCCCGGATCAACTTCAATATTTTCTTGTTCTCTTGTCAGATCTCTGGCAATCTCTTTCAGTTCAATGGATAAGTTTTCAACCCTATCGGATATTTCTCCGGCAGTATTGTAGCGCTCCTTCAAAGAGCGCAGAACACCGGAAATCTTTTTCATGCTGCTCAATACCCCACCTTCATCACCCAAAAGAATTTGTTCGGAACTGTACAGTCCCTCTTTAATCTCTTCTGCATGACTCAGTCTTTCTTCCTCTTTTTCCAGTTCTGCATCTTCACCTTCCAGGAGTTTAGCCTCATCAAACTGTTCCAACTGGAAACGAACATAATCTTCATCCGTCTTGCTTTGCTCCTCCAGTTCAGTAAGTCTGTTTAGTTCTTCGGCAACTTTACGGTATGCCTGGTAAGCCTCCTTATATTTAGAAAGCTCTTTTTCATCAGCAGCCAATGCATCCAAAACATTCAGCTGAAAGTCTTCCTTGTTCAACAACAGGTTCTGATGCTGAGAGTGCACATCAATCAGCTGTTCGCCCAACTCCTTCATCAGTGCAAGCGGAGCCGGGGAATCATTTATAAATGCCCGGGATTTACCTGAAGCCTGCAATTCTCTTCTTAAAATACATTCATTGGGATCAAACTCCAACTCGTTTCCTTCAAAGAAAGGCTGCATCTGATAAGAGGAAATATTAAAATGAGCCTCAATCACACATTTGGAAGCACCGTTTTTAATGGCTTTTACATCTGCCCGTTGCCCCAATAACAAACCGATAGCACCAAGGATAATAGATTTACCCGCACCCGTTTCACCGGTAATGACAGAGAAACCTTTATCAAAGGCTATATCAAGAGTGTCAATCAGCGCATAGTTTTGTATTGATATAGATTGCAACATAATTTTATTTCGAAGACTTTATTTTATCCCAGTCATTTGATTGAGCTGGATTGATATCAACTAACATATTATATACCTGTTCCTTCTCGCTCTGAGTACCTTTTGAATAGACATTAACCAGTTCGTCTTTCTTTATTTCGGTAAACAACTGTGGCAAAACGGACATCGGTTTATTTTCTTTTGCTTTTTTAAGTTCCTCTAAAGAAGTGGTTACCTGAGCCCTTCCCCTATCTGCGTTCTGAGCCATCTCATCCAATCCCAACCGATGGTAATCATATATCATCTGACGGAAAGGTTTCATATTCTCATCCAGATAATCAGTAATGATTCCGTGGCGGTTACGGCTATCCTCAAAAGCTTTCCATCCTGTTTCAGACAGACTCTGGGCAGCGGTTACAATGCTTTCGGCCGTTCTCAGAACTTCCGTGCCTCCCATAGGAGCCATGGAATCCATATCCATTCCTATTATCAGGTAAGCATAGTATGCAATAACCGCAGTAAGGTTACTATCTATCTGATTCTCCCGAAGTTCCAAAGGGTCAAATTCCAGATAAGTAAAGTTAAAATTCACATCCTTGAAATTAAAAAGCGTGGTGTTATAGCTTGCATCGAATACCGGGCGATTGGCCTGAACAATCAGTTCACATTTAAAGGCACCATCATCCGTATGCTGTTTCACCGTAATATTCATGCTGCAGGATATCCGCTCGGCAGCACTATATTGTGCGGAAGTCCATTTCCGATCATTGATAAATTCCGTCAAAGCAGTTTCCAATGTTTTGAATACCTGCGTATTTGTTCCCTGAATCTGTGAATAATTAATGTTCACTTTACAATTCAGCTCCTGAGCCTTCACCATAAAAGAGGAAAAGATCAGAAAGCTAAAACAAATACAACGAAATATATTCTGAATGATCTTATTATTCATTTTACCTTTCCGATTATTTAATCAATTGAGCCAATCGGTCAATGATATCTGTAGCAACTTTGCGTTTGCTTTTCAGAGGATAATCTGTCTTCCCGTCCTTATCAATGATAGTAATCTTGTTTGTATCGTGGCGGAAACCAGCTCCCTCATCATTGAGCGAGTTAAGAACAATGAAATCAAAGTTCTTTCGCTCCAGTTTACTCTGAGCATTCAAAAGTTCATCATTGGTTTCCAGGGCAAAACCGGCAAGCAATTGATCTGCCCGCTTTATCTTTCCAAGGGAAGCTGCAATATCCTGAGTAGGTTTCAGAACAACTGTAAGTTCATCACCTTTACGTTTTATTTTCTTGTCGGCAACTATTTCAGGAGTAAAGTCCGCTACCGCCGCACACAATATTCCGGCATCTGCTGAAGGGTAATTGGCAACAGATGCTTCATACATTTCCTGAGCAGATTCCACATCAATTCTGTGTATATTGGGATGAATTGTTTCAATCTGTACCGGTCCGGCAATCAATATCACTTCAGCACCTCTGGAAGCACACTCTTCAGCAAGGGCAAATCCCATTTTACCGGAAGAGTAATTACCAATAAACCTTACCGGATCAATCTTTTCATAAGTGGGTCCCGCAGTTATCAGTACTTTTTTTTTTGAAAGGTCTTCTTGCTTGGTAAAGAACTCTTCAAGCACACGGATAATAACTTCCGGTTCTTCCATTCGTCCTTTACCTACCAGATGACTGGCCAACTCCCCTTCTCCCGGTTCAATAATATGATTCCCGAATGAACGAAGTGTTTCAATATTCTTTTGAGTGGAAGGATGAGCAAACATATCCAGATCCATTGCAGGTGCAACGAAAACAGGAGCTTTCGCGGAAAGGTAAGTGGTGATAAGCATATTATCTGCTATTCCATTAGCCATCTTTCCAATTGTGGATGCTGTAGCCGGTGCAATAAGCATTGCATCCGCCCAAAGGCCTAAATCCACATGACTGTTCCACGTGCCGTCTCTTCCCGAAAAGAATTCACTGATTACAGGTTTACTGGTCAAAGCAGATAAAGTAATGGGAGTAATAAATTCCTTTCCGGCCGGAGTAATCACAACCTGAACTTCAGCCCCCTTTTTTATCAGTCCTCTGATAAGATAGGCAGCCTTATAGGCAGCAATACTTCCTGTTATTCCAACTATTATTTTTTTTCCTTTCAACATATCACCTATTCTTTTTCAACTTATTTGCCGGTAAGTTCCCGTAATTTAATTTTTGTAAGGACAGCTTTAGTGTTCAATGTAAAGTCACTGTTCAGCATCCATGAATAATAGCCCAGGTCTTTCTTGAATACTTCAGAAACAGCCACGCCCTTATATTTTCCAAAATTAAAAATTTCAACTCCATTTTCATCATAAACGACCCTTCCGGCAAAGTCCACATTTTTATTGTAGGCAGAAAAATCGGCAAGGAAAGCCATATCGTTTTGTAAGTCGGCAGGATAGCGGTCAAGCTGTGCTTTAAGCACTTCGTATGTAGCGCGGGTATCTGCTTCAGCTGTATGAGCATCATCAAGATCTTTCTCACAATAAAACTTGTAAGCTGCAGAAAGCGTTCTTTGCTCCATTTTATGGAAGATAACCTGCACATCAACAAACTTACGCTTACTCATATCAATATCCACTCCTGCACGGAGAAATTCTTCTGCAAGTACAGGAATATCGAAACGGTTGGAATTAAATCCGGCAAGATCCGCTCCTTCAATGTCACGTGCAATATTCTTTGCTACTTCCTTAAAAGTAGGGCAGTTAGCTATATCCTCATCGTAAATGCCATGTATCTTTGATGATTCTTCCGGGATATGCATTTCCGGATTTATACGAAGAGTTTTTGATTCTTCATTTCCGTTTGGATATACTTTCAAATAACAAATTTCGACAATTCTATCAGAGTTTATATTTGTTCCGGTTGTTTCCAGATCAAAGAAAACAATCGGGTTCTTTAAGTTTAAATTCATTTTATATTATTAGTCATTTAACATCATCGGCATCAGCAACATCAGCAAGTCATCGTTTTCTTCCTGTTCCACCGGAACAATAACACCAGCACGGGACGGATCAGCCAATTCTACAATTACATCAGAAGCTGATATATTATTTAAAATATCAATAAGGAAAGTCGATTTAAAACCAATGCTCATCGGAGCACCCTGATACTGACAAACCAAAGATTCTTCGGCAGAAGTTGAGAAGTCGATATCCTGTGCAGAGATGACTATCAGATTCTCCTCCAAACGCAATTTAATCAAGCTGCTTGCCTGTGAAGAGAACACCGATACACGCTTAAGAGCACTGATCAACTGTAAACGATCAACAGTAACCTTATGTGGATTATTCTGAGGAATTACTGAGTTATAGTTAGGGAAACGGCCTTCAATAAGACGACATACCATGCGATAGTTCTCAAGAGTAAACACCGCATTTCTATCATCAAATTCAATGGAAACAGCTCCTGCTTCTTTTGGTAAAAGGTTTTTGAGCAATCCTGCAGGTTTTCTTGGTAAAATGAAAGCTGCTCTTTCACTGCCTTTCGCTGCCATAGTTTTGCTACGGGCCAACTTGTGTCCATCTGAAGCAACAAGCGTAACATCTTCTGTTGTAATATCAAAATAGATACCATTCATTACCGGACGAAGTTCATCATCTGCTGTTGCAAAGATTGCACGGTTAATACCAACGAGCAATATATCAGCATTCATTTCCAAACGTACGGCATTGTCACCCAACGAAGCAGACAGTGGATATTCATCCGCATTTTGTCCTACTACGCTGTATTTACCATTCTGGTATTGCACAAGGATCTCATACGTTTCAGCATTAACATCAAAATTTAGCGGTTGTTCCGGAATTTCTTTTAATGCTTCCAAAATGGTTTTTGCACCAACAGCGAACTTACCGTTTGCATCGCTTTCATTTACCTCAAGAGAAGTAACCATTGTCGTTTCATTATCTGACACAGTTACAGATAGTTTTCCATCTTCTAACTCAAATAGAAAACAATCTAAAATAGGCAATGCATTTTTAGAGTTAATAACACGACTTATAGCTTGTAAATGACTGAATAAAGCCGTACTCGAAACGATGAATTTCATACTTATATTGGTTTAAATTATTATACTTATAATGAAAGACAAAGATAAATAAAAAGATTCTCTCACCAAACAAAAGATTAAAGAAAAAAACTAAAACATTAGCTTTATAAAACATAAAACACTATTTTCGCAGCCCGAATTATATAACAAGAATATGGAAATAAGTGGAAAAATAATTGCTATCCTACCTCTGCAAAGCGGAACAGGAAGAAATGGAACTGAATGGAAGAAACAAGATTATGTTGTTGAAACACATGATCAATATCCTAAGAAAATGTGTTTTAACCTATGGGGAGACAGAATTGACCAGTTCACTATTCAAATGGGTGAAGAAGTAACTGTATCTTTCGATATCGATTGCCGTGAATGGAATGGTAAATGGTTTAACGACATCCGCGCATGGAAAATTGATCGTAATTCAGGTGCAGGCGTTAATGCTCAGCCAATGCAACAATCAGCACCGGTAGAATTTACCGCAACTGATGCAAAAGATGATCTTCCATTCTAAAAATCGAAGTATAAAATAACAGACAAAACCGAGACTCTTTATTAGTAAGATTTTCGGTTTTGTTTGTTCTGCAGGTTTTATTATTAAATAAAATTCAAAAAATAGTTGGAAAGGTTGTTCCGATTGGAATAAAAGATATACCTTTGCACGTTTTTTAATTGGGACGTTTTATTATTAGGTTTGCAAGTATTGCAGAATGAAATGAGAAAGATAATTTTAGGTGCTACCACATTGCTTTTATTAGCCTCTTGTAATGGCCAGAAAGCAAAGATAGATCCTTTCAAATCGTTAACAAATTTAGTTGACTCAGCAAATGAGGTCACAGATTCTATAGAAAGTGATTCTGTTCAGGAAGTTCCGAAGCCAATCAAGGCTGATGAGACTTTTGATGACTTTATTTTTAGTTTTGCATCTGATATTAAGTTGCAACAAAAGAGAATTCATTTCCCCCTTACTTTCATAAACGGAAAATCGGTGAGCAAGATAGAACAAGAGTTCTGGAAAAAAGATAATCTGTTCACAAAGCAAAGCTTCTACACAATGATTTTTGATAAAGAGTCGGACATGGATCTCATGACTACCACTCATTTGAAATCGGCTAAGTTTGAATGGTTTTATATGACTACCAACAAAATTAAAGCATATAATTTCAAACGTGAGAGCAATGGTGCATGGATGCTGAATTCTATCTCAATTAACTCTATCAATAGCAATCAGAATGAAAACTTCCTGGAATTCTTTCATAAGTTTGCCAGTGACAGCATTTTCCAACGATCACGTATTCATGAGCCACTTACTTTTGTGACAACAGACCCCGATGATGATTTCTCTATTCTGGAAACCACAATGGAAATCAATCAATGGTTTGCTTTTTCACCAGATCTGCCTACAGTAAGATTGTCTAATATCAATTATGGGCAGAGCAATTCTGATGAATCCAATACTAAAATTGTTGCAATGAAAGGATTAGGCAACGGATTCTCTAATACGCTTTATTTCAAACGACAAGGAAATCAATGGGAATTTTATAAATTTGAAGATCTGAGTAACTAATCAACTTCTTTCTAATATTCCCATTATAAAGGATTTAGCATATCAGATATTCTTTTGATGCTTTTGTAGATCAAAGATTTTATGCATATTCAAAATAGAGCGTAATCGGAATTTTAGTATATTTGCCTGCAAATAAAAAAGAAGATGATTACAATAGAAAAACAATATTCTCTACTCTCTCACAACACTTTCGGTTTTAATGTAAAGACAGATACTTTCATAGAGTATTCCAGCACTGATGATTTAAAGCAGATTTTATGCGATAAGGAACTTCTTAACGGACCTTATTTACATATTGGCAGCGGAAGTAATTTACTGTTCACATCCGATTACAAAGGAACAATTCTTCACTCAAAGATTCAAGGGATTGAAGTTACAGAAAACACTGACGATTATGTCTTAGTAAAGGTTGGAGCCGGTGTGGAATGGGATAATTTTGTTGCTCATTGCGTATCTCAAGGTTGGGCCGGAGCAGAGAATCTATCGCTCATTCCCGGAGAAGTTGGAGCCAGTGCCGTGCAAAACATTGGTGCTTACGGAGTAGAAGCAAAAGATTTGATTACACAAGTGGATGCGGTGGAAATTGCAACTGCAAAAGAATGCGTTTTCTCTAACGCGGAATGCAATTACTCTTACCGTCAAAGCATTTTCAAATCAGAATTAAAAAATAAATTCATCGTCACATACGTTACTTACAAATTAAGTAAAAATCCTGTGTTCAATCTTGAATACGGCAATATCAAAGCGGAACTGGAAAAATACCCGGAGATATCTCTGGCTACCATTCGCCAGGCTATTATTGCAATACGTGACAGTAAACTACCCGATCCTAAAATTGAAGGTAATGCCGGAAGTTTCTTTATGAACCCTATTATCCCTCGTTCACAATTTATGGAACTACAAAAGCAGTTTCCAGGAATTCCATTTTACGATATTGATAAAGATAGAGTAAAGGTTCCTGCCGGATGGATGATTGACAAATGTGGCTGGAAAGGAAAAACATTAGGGCATGTTGGAGTTCATAGCAAGCAAGCCCTTGTACTTGTAAACAAAGGAAATGCAACAGGCGATGAAATTGTAAATCTCTCCAGGGAAATACAAGCATCGGTAAAAAAATTATTTAATATTGAGATTCATCCTGAGGTGAATTTCATTTCATAAGATCATGGAAATTACAATATTAGGAAGCGGAACATCAACGGGAGTACCAGAAGTGGGTTGTACCTGCTCGGTATGCAAATCTTCCGATCCACATGATAACCGGCTTCGGGCTTCAGCATTGATTAAAACAAAGGGAGTAAATATTCTGATAGATTGCGGACCGGATTTCCGTGAGCAAATGCTTCATAGTAAATACGCACGCCTGGATGGTGTACTTATTACTCATGAGCATTATGATCATGTGGGCGGGATTGATGACCTCCGTCCATTTTGCCGTTTCGGAGAAGTTCCTCTTTATACTGAAGAAAGTACTGCTCACCGGTTACGTTCGCGAATGCCTTATTGTTTTGCAGAACATAAGTATCCGGGAGTTCCCCAAATATCAATAACCGATATTAAATCGGGGGTTCCTTTTTATATTGATCAGGTCAAGGTATTACCTATCCGTGTGCTACATGGGAAATGCCCTATTCTAGGATACCGGATTGAGAATATAGCCTATATTACTGACATGCTCACAATGCCGGATGAAGAATATGGAAAACTCAAAGGTCTGGATTGCCTTATAATGAATGCCTTGAGAGAAGAGCCTCATATTACTCATCAAAATCTAAAGCAAGCCATTGAAAATGCGAAACGCATTGGAGCAAAACAGACATGGTTCATTCACATGAGTCACCATATAGGATTACATGCTGAAATTGAAAAACAACTTCCTCCCAACATACATTTTGCATATGACCGACTAGTGATTAAACCTTAATCACTTTTTCACGTCTTATTAATATGAATCCCGGCCGGGGACAATTATTTAATTTTGGTTTAACTTAATACAGACGTAGAATGAAAACAAAATTGTTTATGACATTGGCCATAATGCTGATGAGTGTATGTACTTCGCTGCAAGCCGGTCAGCCCGACAAAGATAAAAAAGATCGTGTGTTTCCTAATGAAAAGATGATTAAAGAGTTGAATCTGAGCGATAAGCAGATTGCAAATCTCCAGAAAGCTGACAACGAATTAAAAGCTAAAATGCAATCTTTCCGTGATCAGAAGAAAGCTTTCAAAAAAGAGATGAAGGGTGAGATGAAGAAAATGAAAGATGACCGAAGAGAAATACTAAAAAGCAACCTCTCAAAAGATCAATACATTGCTTATCTTGAACTACAGGTTGACAGACTTCAGAAAATGAATTTCAAAAACGGAAGACCTCATGGTCCAAGACCACAGTTTGGCTCTCAAAGACACCAAGGCAACCCTCAAAGACATCAGGACGACGCTAACAGAGAAAACACTCCTGAGCCTTCTAAATAAAACTAACTGCATTTTACGACTAAACTTCATTCTATATTCTGATTATACAGAACCGGAATCATTGTTCTATATTCCAGCATCGCAACTCAAAACTATCTTGTAATCAGAAAGATTATTTTTTTTATAACACATAATTTACACATTTATTTATTTTTAAAACAAACGTAAAATGAGAACAAAATTGTTTATGTTATTAGCTATCGTGCTAATGGGATTATCTTCTACCCTACAGGCTCAACCCGGCAAAGGAAGAAAAGCACCAGACTTTCCAAGTAAACAGATGATTGAAGAGTTAAAACTGACCGACGATCAGGTTGCCAATCTTAAGAAAGGTGACACTGAGCTGAGAACTCAGATGCAGGCTACATGGGAAAAGAAAGATGTTTCCAGAGAAGAAATGAAGGAAGCAATGGGTAAAATGAGAGAAGCCCGCAATGAGATGGTAAAAAAGAACCTTACTCCGGAACAATACACTAAATATATTGAGCTAGAGAAAAAGAATCCAAGAAATGGTCGCGAACCACAGGGAGACAGACCAAATGATGAACGTCCTCAGGGCGATGCTCCTCAGGGTGACGCTCCAACGGAATAGCTGAACAATATTGATCATATTATGAAGGCTTTTGTCTCTTACCTATTAAGAGACAGAAGCTTTTCTTTTTAGCTGCAATTCTCAATGAACTCAGATTCCACGTATATATTTTTTACGTGGTGGTGACAAACTTATAAAATAACTTCTTTTATATGTCTCGGGATAAAATTTGTCACCCCCACTACCAAAGGGTCTCAGAGGAGAGAGCCTTGTTACCCCCTCAAAAACAACCTGAATAATTCTGTTTTTTCGGGATAAATATATTCAAAAATAAAACACGTAGTAAGCATCTGATTATCTGTAATTTAAACATTTAATCAATAAAATGCACCCTACAAATAACAAAATTATCAGAGCGAATAAACGTATTCATTTTTTACTCACCAATCATTTCAAATTATTCCCCAATAAATAGGCAAGCATTGGAGTATAAATAAAATCCATTCTCCAATGAATTAAAAAGAAAAGCATCATAATAAAGAAATGCAAAATCAATGTTTTATGCACATCTTTATTATGATGCTTTTTATAAGGTAAGATTCCTGTAAGCTACTCTCCTATCTAGAGTTCTTAAAGGATTCGGGCTTTTAGTTTTTCAATCATGTCTACAGTCATGCTCTCCAGATTATACTGAGGTTTCCAGTCCCACTCATTGCGGGCACAGGTATCATCCAGACTATCCGGCCAGCTATCTGCAATACATTGTTTTAAAGGATCAACATCATAAACCATCTCAAATGAAGGTATATTCTTCTTTATTTCAGCATAAATATTTTCAGGAGCAAAACTCATTGAAGCAATATTGAATGCATTGCGGTGAATCAGTCTTGCAGGATCAGCCTCCAAAAGTGAAATAGCGGCATGTAATGCATCCGGCATATACATCATATCCATGAATGTACCTTCTTTTACAGGGCAAACAAATTTTTCACCTTTCACTGCCGAATAATATATATCCACAGCATAATCTGTTGTTCCACCTCCCGGAGGTGTTACATTGGAAATAATTCCCGGGAAACGAACTGCACGGGTATCTACTCCGTATTTTTTGTGATAATAATCACTGAGAAGCTCGGTGGTTACTTTTGTTACACCATACATGGTACATGGACGCTGAATAGTATCCTGAGGAGTTTTTACATGAGGAGTAGTTTCACCAAACGAGCCAATAGAACTAGGAGTAAAAACAGCACAGTTATACTCACGGGCAACTTCCAGAATGTTGAGTAAGCCATTAATGCCGACATTCCATGCCAGCATAGGTTTGCTTTCTGCTACAACTGAAAGAAGAGCTGCGAGATTATAAATAGTATCAATCTTATACTTCTTAACTATTTCGGGAATCTGATTTGGATCAACAACATCAGCTACTTCAGATGGTCCCGAATCACGTAGCTCACCTTGAGGTGCCGCACTTGGAATATATCCGGCTACTACATTATTATTACCATAACGTTTACGCAACTCCATCGTGAGTTCTGATCCTATTTGTCCGGTAGCCCCTACTACCAAAATATTTTTCATTGCACTTACTATTTATTTGTTATATATAGACTGCAAAGTAACTACATTTTTTATTATTATGAACCCAAAAACCTTGTTTATTCAAACAATAATGTTGACTTTTGTAAAGTGATTAATATAAACCACTTTTATGTTATGTTATCAAATAAATATCAATCAATTTAATTAAAAATATAATCATGTACAATAAGATGAAAAATTATCTTGGTGATGTAATCACCGAGATTAGAGAAGCGGGACTTTATAAAGAGGAGAGATTAATTGAAAGTGCACAGCAAGCAGCTATTACTGTGAACGGCAAAGAAGTACTAAACTTTTGTGCAAACAATTACCTGGGATTATCAAACAATCCTCGTTTAATTGCTGCTGCTAAAGAGATGATGGACAGACGTGGATATGGAATGTCTTCAGTACGTTTCATCTGCGGAACCCAAGATGTTCACAAAGAACTGGAAGCTGCAATTTCTGATTATTTCAAGACTGAAGACACAATTCTTTATGCTGCCTGCTTTGATGCCAATGGCGGTGTGTTTGAACCTTTGCTTGGAGAAGAAGATGCTATCATCTCAGACTCATTAAATCACGCTTCAATCATTGACGGTGTAAGACTTTGCAAGGCAAAACGCTACCGCTATGCAAATGCGAATATGGAGGAACTGGAAAAATGTTTGCAGGAGGCACAAGCGCAACGCTTCCGTATCGTTGTTACAGACGGAGTTTTCTCAATGGACGGCAACGTGGCTCCACTGGACAAGATTTGTGATTTAGCGGATAAATATGACGCACTTGTAATGGTTGACGAGTGTCACTCTGCCGGTGTAGTTGGAAAAACCGGACATGGAGTAAATGAACAGTTCAATACCTACGGCCGCATTGATATAATGACAGGTACGCTGGGCAAAGCATTTGGCGGAGCCATTGGCGGATTTACTACCGGTCGCAAAGAGATTATCGAATTGCTTCGTCAGCGCTCTCGCCCTTATTTATTCTCTAACTCTATTCCTCCCGCAGTAATTGGTGCTAGCATGGAAGTTTTTAGAATGTTGAAAGAGAATAATGACTTACATGATAAGCTGGTTGAGAATGTAACTTACTTCCGGACAAAAATGATTGAAGCCGGATTTGATATCAAACCTACTCAGAGCGCTATTTGTGCCGTGATGCTTTATGATGCCAAACTATCACAGGAATATGCAGCCAAGTTACAGGAAGAAGGAATTTATGTAACTGGTTTCTATTATCCGGTAGTACCAAAAGACCAAGCCAGAATTCGCGTTCAACTATCAGCAGGTCACAACAAAATTCATCTGGACAGATGTATCAATGCGTTTATTAAAGTAGGAAAAGAATTAGGTGTAATAAAATAATTTGCATGAAGTTCTTATACTATATCTATCAAGTTTGCATTGTACTTCCCATACTTCTTGTAATAACAATTCTAACTGCATTAATTACCATTGCAGGATGCACATTGGGAAGTGCGCATTTTTGGGGATATTACCCTGGTAAAATCTGGTCAAGATTAGTATGTTTCTTTTTATTAATACGCGTAAAAGTCAACGGAAAAGAAAATATCAAAGGAAAAACATCTTATGTCTTTGTTGCAAACCATCAAGGATCATTTGATATTTTCCTTATTTATGGCTATCTGGGAAGAAACTTTAAGTGGATGATGAAAAAGGGAATACGAAAGATACCTTTTGTAGGGAAAGCTTGTGCAGAAGCCGGACACATTTTCGTTGACAGAAGTGGCCCCAGAAAGGTATTAGAAACAATCCAGAAAACCAAGGCAACGCTCACTGAAGGAACTTCGGTGGTAGTTTTTCCGGAAGGTGCGCGGAGCTTCAGTGGTCATATGGGGTATTTTAAGAAAGGGGCATTCCAACTGGCAGATGATTTACAACTGGCCGTTGTTCCATTAACAATTGACGGTTCATTTGATATTCTTCCTCGTACAGGGAAATGGATTCATAGGCATGATATGATACTCACTATTCACAAACCAATTTCCCCAAAAGGAAAAGGAACAAAGAATATTCAAGAAACATTAGAGGAATCTTATAAAGAGATAGAAAGCTCCATTCCCCAAAGACATAAGGGAATGGTACTCAATCCTGATCAGGATTAATCCTTAGCAACAGTAGGCTGTGGCATAGCTGCCGCCTGCTGTTCATTTTGCTGCATCATCTGATGTTCCTGAATTGATTGCATATTTTCATGCGCTTTAGTCACATATTCTTTAATCAAAGGATTATTCTTAAATGAATCAGGAGCATTCTTTACCATATCCTCCATAGCAGGTGTCATCAGTGGATAAGGGAAATTACTGCTTATCATCAAAAAGACTCCCGGCCCCAGCACATTCTCATAGTTTTCAGCAATAAAGGACTTTACATAAGTATTCATCTCATTCATCAGCTGATCACTCTCTTTAGTCAGAATCTGATTTATTTCTGCAGGATCCACTCCATCAAGAATCATCTTCGCTTCCTTATGTCCCAAATCTGCTACACGGGCATCCATAGATGCTTTCTTATCTACAAAAGTATATAGTTTCTCATTCAGAGGAGTACCTTTAACAGCCAATTTGGTATTTGATATGGAAACATCAATATTTCCCCCTTCCAATACCATTGGCATAATATTATCATCATCCATGAAAAGAGATACCATTTGTACCGAATCCACACTTCCTTTCATCGTAAACTCGCCATGTACAACCTCAGCCGAATCTACTGCTACCCATTGGCCATTCTTTGCCACTTTGAGAAACAGTTTTTTTCCGTCCAGGCTTGAAACCGAAGATACACCTGTTATTTTATAACTTTTACTGCAAGAAGTAAATGTTAATAAAATGAAGAGTAATGAAGAGTAGAATTTAATCATATTCTGTCTAAATAAATATAGTCGTTATTAATAATACAAGGCAAATGTAACACCAATAATTTAGTCCGAGAAACATTTTATCAATATTTAAAACTTTTGTAGATGAAATTCTCAAAACGAGTGGAATATTAACTGATAAATGGATTCGTTTACTCATTTATATAAACAGAAAGAGCCAACTGGCTCAAATTACTATTAAAACCTGAATTATTAGTTCCGCCCTTATATTATAAATTTGAAAATCAAATCTGTACTTACTAAGAATCTGCAACTATAAATTCGAGAATTTATAAAGAATTATAAAATCAGCAGCTTCTTAAAAATGTTATGAAATAGTTTAAAGAATGGATAAATATTTAATTATATCTTTGTAATTCAAAATAAATACTAAATATTAATCCAATGAATAAATTAAGAACTTCTTTGTTTGTACTATTAGTACTTACATTTGTATCTGCAAAGGCAGATGAAGGTATGTGGCTGCTTCAGTTAATGAAAGAGCAACATTCCATTGACATGATGAAAAAGCAAGGTTTGCTGCTTGAAGCCGACGATGTGTATAATCCAAACGGAGTTTCCCTTAAAGATGCTGTAGGTATTTTTGGTGGTGGATGTACTGGTGAAATTATCTCTTCGGAAGGATTAATCCTGACCAACCATCATTGTGGCTATGATGCCATTCAGCAACACAGTTCCGTAGAACACGACTATTTAACCGATGGTTTCTGGGCTAAGAACCGCAAGGAAGAGATTCCTACTCCGGGACTTGCTTTCACTTACATTGAAAGAATAGAAGATATCACTGATCTTGTAAATACTGAGATCAAGGAGGGCAAAACTACCGTGATTGATTCTTATACAAACGGTTACCTTACAAAGCTTGCCGACCAACTACTTGCCAAAAGTGATTTAAAAGGAAAACCGGGAATCAGCGCTCAGGCTCTTCCATTCTATGCAGGAAACAAATACTATTTAATGTTTAAGAAAAGATACAGCGATGTACGTATGGTTGCCGCTCCTCCTTCAGCAATTGGTAAGTTTGGCGGTGAAACAGACAACTGGATGTGGCCACGCCATACCGGCGACTTCTCTATGTTCCGTATCTATGCCGATACCAATGGTGAACCGGCTGAATACAGTCCCAGCAATGTTCCTTTGAAATGCAAAAAGCACCTCACCATCTCTTTAAAAGGAGTTCAGGAAGGTGACTATGCCATGGTTATGGGTTTCCCGGGAAGAACTTCACGCTACCTTACTGCATCTGAAGTTAAAGAACGCATGGAAGCACAGAATGCTCCAAGAATCCGTGTTCGCGGTGCTCGTCAGGATATTTTGATTGCCGAAATGAACAAAAGCGATAAAGTACGTATTCAGTATGCAAGTAAATACGCACGCTCATGCAACTATTGGAAGAACTCTATCGGAATGAACAAAGCAATTGTCGATAATAAAGTTATTGAAACTAAAATTGCTCAGGAAAACAAATTCATTGAATTTGCTAAATCAAAAGGCAATCAGGAATACATGGATGTAGTTAAGAAGATAGACGATGCCATCTCCAAAATATCAGATAGTGAATACCAGGCAACTTGTTTCCAGGAAGTATTCTTAGGAGGCATTGAGTTCGGTACTCCTTATCTTCTTTGTGATACACTGAAAACAGCTTTGGATAAAAAAGATAAAGTTCTGGCTGCTTCCATGATTGAGAAGATGAAGAAATCATATAGCCAGATTCATAATAAGGATTACGACCATGAAGTTGACCGTAAAGTAGCTAAGGCTCTTTTTCCATTGTATGCAGAAATGATTCCGGCCGAACAACGTCCCGCTATCTATTCGGTAATTGAAAAAGAATTTAAAGGAGATTACAATAAGTTTGTTGATGCTTGCTATGATAATTCTATTTTTGCAAATCAGGCAAACTTCGACCGTTTTATAAAGAATCCTTCAAAAAGTGCTTTGGAAAAGGATTTAATGGTAAAATACGTTCGTGCAAAATACGACAAATTAAAGGAGCTATCTGAAGGCAGCAAGTCTTTATCTGAATCACTGGCATTGCTTCACAAAACTTACGTTCGCGGATTAAATGAAATGAAGGAACCTGTTCCCTCCTACCCTGATGCAAACTTCACTCTTCGCCTTACTTACGGTAATGTGAAATCATACGATCCGAAAGATGGAGTACACTACAAATACTTCACTACCATGAAGGGAATCATGGAAAAAGAAGATCCTAACAACCGCGAGTTTACCGTTCCTGCAAAACTTAAAGAGTTATATAACAACAAAGACTTCGGACGTTATGCAATGAAGAACGGTGAAATGCCTGTTTGCTTCCTTTCTACAAACGACATTACCGGTGGTAACTCAGGAAGCCCGGTTATCAATGGCAAAGGCCAGTTGATTGGTGCAGCTTTCGATGGCAACTGGGAATCATTAAGCGGAGACATCAATTTCAACAATGATCTTCAAAGATGTATCTGCGTAGATATCCGTTACGTGTTGTTTATCGTAGAAAAACTAGGAAACAGCAAGCACCTGGTTGACGAAATGACTATTGAAGAATAAAATAGCTTCTTAAATTTATGAAGAAATTTCTATTTACAGCCGCAGCATTTATGTACTTCATGGGCAGTTATGCTCATGAAGGTATGTGGATGTTGCCCGACCTCAAAGAGCAGAATGCCGCTGCAATGTACGAACTTGGACTTGAAGTACCCATTGATCAGGTTTATAATCCGGATGGTATCAGTATAAAAGATGCAGTAGTTCACTTTGGTGCCGGATGCACGGGTGAAGTTATCTCATCCGAAGGCTTGATCCTTACCAACCATCACTGTGGATACAGTTATATACAGCAACAAAGTTCGGTAGAACACGATTACCTGACCGATGGTTTCTGGGCAATGAACCGTGAGCAGGAACTTCCATGCAAAGGTTTGACAGTTACTTTCATTGATAAAATTCTGGATGTAACCACCTTTGTTCAGGATAGATTAAAGAAAGACGATGATCCGGAAGGAGTGAATTATCTGTCACCCAAATATCTGGAAACAGTAGCCAAGAAGTTTGCAGAAGAAAACAAGATTGAGCAAACTCCATCTACCGTCCTTGAGCTAAAAGTTTTTTACGGAGGAAACAAATACTACTTGTTCGTAAAAACTGTCTATAAAGACATCCGTATGGTTGGTGCTCCTCCCTCTTCCATTGGAAAGTTTGGAGCCGATACGGATAACTGGATGTGGCCTCGCCATACAGGAGATTTCTCCATGTTCCGCATTTATGCCAACAAAGATGGAAAGTCTGCCGAGTATTCCAAAGACAATGTTCCATTAAAGGTAAAGAAGCACCTCACTCTTAATATCAGTGGTGTGAAAGAAGGCGACTTTGCCATGGTTATGGGATTTCCCGGACGCAATTGGCGTTACATGATTTCCGATGAAGTGGAAGAACGTATGCAGACCACCAACTTTGCACGCGACACCATTCGGGGCATTCGTCAGGCTACCATGATGCAAGAGATGCAGAAAGATCCGGCAGTGCGCATTCAGTACGCCAGCAAATATGCATCTTCCGCTAATTACTGGAAAAATGCCATTGGCATGAACGAAGGACTTGTTCACTTAAAGGTACTTGATACAAAGAAAGAGCAACAGGAAAAACTTCTTGCTTATGGCAAGGCGCACAACGACAATTCTTATCAGAAAGCTTTCGACCAGATTCGCTCTATCGTAGCTCAGCGCAGAGATGCCATGTATCACCAGTCAATTATTACCGAAGCATTGTCTACTGGAACTGAGTTTTCTAAAGTTCCATCTACTTCGGCACTTCTCAATGCACTAAAGAGTAAAGACAAAGAGAAAATAAATACTGAAAAAGAAGCTCTGAAGAAAGCCGCCGACAGCTATTTCAATAAGGATTACAATCCGGAAGTGGACAGAAAAGTATCAAAAGAGATGCTTAAAGTCTATGCCGCTTTAATCCCTGAAGAAAAACGCATCAGCATATTCAGTGTGATAAAAGATCGCTTTAAAGGAAACTCCTCCGCATTTGTTGATGCATGTTTCGATAATTCGATCTTCGGTTCTAAGGAAAGATTCAATAAGTTTATTGAAAAACCAAGTATCTATAGAATTGAAACAGACTGGATGGTATTATACAACATTTCTGTAGTTGGCGGATTGGCACAAACAGCCATCGAAATGAAAGATCTGGATAAGACATATAATGCTGCTCATAAAACATGGGTAAAGGGAATGACCGAAATGAGAAAAGAAGCAGGAATGGCAATCTATCCGGATGCCAACTCAACTTTACGTCTCACTTACGGACAAGTACTTTCCTATGAGCCCAGAGACGGTGAGGTTGATAATTATTACACCACATTGAAAGGGGTAATGCAAAAAGAAGATCCTAACAACTGGGAATTCGTTGTTCCGGCTAAGCTGAAAGAGTTATATAATAACAAAGACTTTGGACGTTACGGAATGAAAAACGGAGAAATGCCTGTCTGCTTCATAACAAATACAGATAACACCGGAGGTAATTCCGGCAGCCCCGTATTTAATGGTAAAGGTGAACTGATTGGTACAGCTTTTGACCGTAACTATGAGGGCCTGACAGGTGACATTGCTTACCGCCCATCTTCACAACGTGCAGCTTGCGTGGATATCCGTTATACTCTGTTCATCATTGATAAGTTTGCCGGAGCTTCGCATCTTGTTAAGGAAATGACAATTAAGGAATAGTTTTTATTCTAGTAGCCTAGTATTAAGCTACCAAGCAAAAATACTAACAACATAAAAGGGGAAGAGTTAATCTTCTCCTTTTTGTTTTTTAAGGGAAATAATTTTAAGACTGCACCTTTCTGAACTGATAATATCTTAACTAATTTCAAAGGCTCATATAAAATGCACTGTGAGAGTGCAATATTTCTTGTTTTTTGCACTGTGAGAGTGCATTTTCTGATATAAACTATATTTAAAAATTGAAGATTAAAGTTTTGAGAATAAGAAAACAAATCATACTTTTACAAAATAAATAAACATATAACAAGATAACGATACATTATTATCCACTCTAAAAAAAACTTATTAGAAATGAAAAGATTCGGTAAAACGATAAAAATATATCTCATAGATGGAGACCCTAATGGAAGGATGAGCTGTGAACTTTCAAACTGGTCAGGAAAAGCATATAAGTTGCCAAGAAAACTTATAAAAGAATCTGCAAATAGACCAGATTTAGACAACACTGGGGTATACATTTTATTTGGAAGAACAGACGATATAGAAGAAAAAGATCTTGCCTATATTGGTGAAGCCGAAGGTATTAGAAATAGATTAGAGGATCATCTAGCAAAAAAAGATTTCTGGAACGAAGCTATTACTTTTATCAGTAAGGATAATAATCTTAATAAAGCTCATGTAAAATACTTAGAAAGCAGATTATATGAAATAGCAAAAGACGCTGATAGATATAATTTAACTAATTCAATCTCACCAACAAAATCTAGTATATCTGAATCAGACCAATCAGAAATGGAGGAATTTATTGAGAACATTAAGCTTTTGGTAAACTCATTAGGTTTTAAAATATTTGAGCCACTACGAAAAGCTAACATCAATAAAGAAGAAGAAGAAAAGAATACATTTTATATAAAAGCAGCAAGAGGTGCTAACGCTACCGGACAAAGTACATCTGATGGTTTTGTTGTATTCAAAGATTCTGTAATAGCAGACTCTACTACAAATTCATTTCCTCAAAATTGGGAGAAACTAAGAAATTCATTAATTAAAAATAAGGTCATAGAGCAGAATATATTTACTAAAGATTACTTATTTAGTAGTCCTTCCTCAGCAGCAGCAATCGTTATGGGTAGAAGTGCTAACGGATTGACTGAATGGAAAACAGAAGATGGGAGGATATTAAAATCTATTGAATTAAGCAACTAATAACCTGCTATCTTTAATAAGTTCAGCTAACTAGTTATAAAAATATATGAAAAGATATTCTTTATCGGATTTTGTTGAAATATACCCCATAACGCAATATCCAAAAGAAAAACAAGTATATTTACAATATAAAAAGCCAACACCCCATACATGCAATCCATATTCAATAAAATAAAGCAAACCGATACTTCCGGTAATAGTTACTGGATGTCAAGAGATCTATATGTATCTTTAGGATATTCCGATTACAGTAAATTCAAAAAAGTAATTGACAAAGCAGAAGATCTGTGCCAGACTAACAACAAGAATAAAGACGATCATTTCGCCCACGTGAGCGATATGATCCAGGTTGGTAAAGGTGCTTCCAGAAAAGTAGAAAATATAAAGTTATCTCAATATGCTTGTCTGCTTATTGCTATGCAGGCAGACGGAAAAAAGGATGAAGTCAAGCTAGCCAGAGAATATTTTTCAGGGAAGATTGAAACAGAGCAAAGTATTGATATAAGGGAGAATGCAGACATTATTTTCTATAGTAGCCCGGAAGGAAATCTACGGATAGAGCTCACCTTTGATGGTGATACGTTCTGGACTACACAAAAAAGAATGGCTGAGATTTTCAATGTAGAAGTGCCAACCATTAACTATCATCTGCAACAAATATTTGACTCAAGAGAACTCAATAAATATTCAGTTATTAGAAAAATTCGAATAACTGCCGATGATGGAAAACAGTATGAAACTATGTTTTATAATCTTGACGCGGTTATTGCCGTTGGTTATCGGGTTAATTCAGTCAAGGCTACTCAATTCCGAATCTGGGCAACTCAAGTTCTGAGCGAATACATCAGAAAAGGATTCGTTATGGACGATGAACGTTTTAAGAAAGGTGATAGCTGGAGCAAAGAGCACTTTGAGTTTGTATTGGAACGCATTCGTGAGATTCGTGCTTCTGAGCGAATGCTTTACCAGAAAATTACAGATATATATGCTACTGCAGATGATTACCAAAAAGATTCTCCAACCACTAAAGAGTTCTATGCAAAAGTGCAGAATAAACTGCATTGGGCCATAACAGGACAAACTGCCGCAGAGATTATTTATACACATGCCGATGCAGCTAAACAGAACATGGGATTAACGAACTGGAAACAAGCACCGAACGGAAAGGTTCTTAAATCGGATGTAGGCGTAGCAAAGAATTATTTATCTGAAACCCATATTAAAGAATTGAATCAAATTGTTTCAGCCTATCTGGATTTAGCAGAAAATAGAGCTAAACGAAGAATTACCACTACAATGGAAGATTGGGCTAAATTTCTTGATAGCTTCCTTGAACTATCGTCCTATCCTATTCTTTTAGATAAAGGAAAAATTAATGCGGAACAAGCGAAGATTAAGGCCTACGAAGAGTATCATAAGTTTAGGGTGGTTCAGGATCGTAACTATCTTTCTGATTTCGACAAGGAACGTAAACGGATTGAAGGTAAAGATGAATAACCAAGAAAAAAAACAATTTTTCAAAATCATCTCCCCTATCTGCTACTAAAACTCATAAAACAACTTACAGCAAGTACTTTCAGCTAGTAGCAGATAGAAAATCATCTGCTACTAAATCCTGCTTATCTGCTACTAAACAAGAACATCTGCCACTAATTCCTAGCATTCAATAGCACAGAAACAAGCAGACATTATGGGGATGTATTTCACATTCAAAGAATCTGCCCTGAGCGCATAAAAGCATAGTTGTTTTATCCAAATAATTTTACTACTTTTGTAAAGGAATATAAGCAAGTTCTCAGATGAGTGCTCATGGGTTCACAGTTGAAAACCCATCAGTTCTCAGATGAAGTCTCATCGGTTCTCAGCTGAGAACTCACTTAGCTATACCGTAAAAACTTAATAATAAACTAAATAGAATACTATGGCAGCTACCTATGATTTGAGAGAGAACCCCAATCCTAAGAAAGATGGAAAGAAACAACCATTACACCCACGCATTGTATCAAAAGGAACCATCCCTTCACGGGAGTTACTGGAGGAAATTTCTTCGGGAACTACTTTTAATGTTGGTGAATTGGAAGGAGCACTTAGCGCACTGGCCGAAAGAATGGCGTTTCACCTGAAAAACGGATATCGTGTGGAATTGGGAAATCTTGGTTATTTCTCTGCCAAACTAAAAGCGCGTCCGGTAATGGAAAAGGATGAAATACGGTCGGCCTCTGTTGAATTTGATAATGTAAACTTCCGCGCTTCGGCATGGTTCAAGAAGCATACACGCGGAACTGTGGAACGTTCTAACAGAGGATTTCAAGCCTCGGCTCAACTTAGCGAGGAAGAACGAAAAGATCTACTGGAAAAATACCTTGATGAGAATACTTACATTGCCCGGACAGACTACACAAGACTTACAGGGTTACTAAAGAATAATGCTATGAAGGATCTGAAGAAGTTTGTGAATCAAGGAGTCTTAGTTTCAAGTGGTCGCCTGAACCAAATGATTTTTCTACGGGCTCCGAAGAAATAAGCCTGCCTAAATATTAAAGTAATGTATTTGAATTAAGCTCGTTAGAATAAATTTCAGTTAGTTCCATTTTAGAACATACTGCTAATATTGGATAAAATCCAGTAGCAGATAACAAATTTTAGTAGCAGATGAATTGTACAGAAAGTTTATCTGCCACTAATTTACTTATTTAAGTATCAAACTATTAAGTAAGCTTTAGTGGCAGGTAGCAGATGATTTTTGATTTTCTCTATTTTTTCTGGTTACACATAATCTTCAACCAGATACATATCACTGATATAGTCATTCATACTATCCTGAAGATATTCCAATGCCTCTTCGGGAGTATCTCCATAAGCGCTACACTGCATGTTATAAGAAAGGTAAGCATAATAACCACCATCAGTAGTCCGCTCCAAAATGTAATCTTCTTTTTTTAGTCTCATAGCTGAAAATAATTTGATAATGCCGGAATGGCAAAAATTGTATGTTGATCTATTTTATCTTCAAGTTCTTCAATAAGTATCCTTTCACAACTGTTTACCCAATAAGTAAAGGAACGATTGGGAACATACTCATCTGAGAATTCAAGTAATTTATCCAGATTAAAAGAATCGTCCACTATACCTGCTCCCGCACGGGCTGCATCGTAAGCATTGCAATCTTGCTCAATATGTACGGGAACCATCATTACCGGTTTCCCTATATACATTGCCTCACAGATTGATTCAAATCCGGCAGTACTGGCATACGCCCGGCAGCCACTCATGTATTTCAGGAAGTCTACATCGTTCAGTGTATGAAAAGAAAGACTATCAGTCACTTTCATTACCTCAGGCATATCGGGTTTGTCCCAGAAAAAGTGCATTGTTAAATCAGGATGCTCTTTATTGTAAGAGACGATCTGATCTGCATAGCCGGAATTTACCATATATCCATGAATATAATCGCCCTGTTTTGATTGGAGAGATAAAACTTCCCTTCGCAACAACGGAGGAACCACAGTTATATTTCTATCATCACACATCTCTGTAAATGATAATGCCAGCTTCTTTGATGCGCCAAGACTTGTAAGGCGTGTAAAGAAACGCAGCATAAAGAGACTCAACGGGTTCTTCTTAGGAAACTCAAAATCCTTATGAAGGAACAAATATTGATGACCAATGCACACATAAGGAACCCGGGGCCGGAGGAGAGTATAAGTGAGTCCTGTTAGAAGTTCGTAGAAGTTAATGACCACGTCGGCACCGGATTCTTGTATGCGTTGTTTTATATAAAACATACTATTTATGTATGCAGGTAACTGCAATAAATTATAAGCTACACTCCTACCTAAAGACACTCTTCTGTTCTGTGCAGTAGGAAGAAAGTTGGGACTAACAAATCGTTTTACCGGAGCTTTTATATTTCGGTTAAAAAAGCCTGGAAGTGAGCGGGAAGAGCTTTTTCCCACTAAAATTTCCACAACTTCGTGTCCGTTATTTATCAGCATCTCTTCCAGCGTAATGGCTTGGGTAAAGTGTCCCCGACCTTCACCCTGAACGATAAACAAGAATTTCATGAGGCTATATTTATTTCGTCAATCACACTATTCATATTCTCTTGTATCAACGCTCCTTCATAGTAGCGTATACTCCAGTTGCCATCCTTGTCTTCCACAAGTGCCGAAAGAGTTTCCACCCAGTCGCCCGAATTCAGGTAATGAATTTCTTTGTAGTAAGTATTTTCGGGATGGTGTATATGTCCGCAGATTATTCCATTGCAACGCTTTATACGTGCAAGCTCCACCAGTTCTTTTTCAAAGTCGGATATGTAAGAAACTGCCGATTTTACTTTCTGCTTGATGTTTTGTGAAAGTGAATAATAGGGTTTACCCTGTTTCAGTCTGCGGGCATTATATATTTTGTTCAGCCAAAGCAGGCAAGAATAACCCACATCTCCCAGTTTGGCCAACCATTTCATCTGAGTAGTTACAGTATCGAATACATCTCCGTGAGTAACATAATAGCGTTTGCCATGACTTTCGTAAATATAATCTTTTACTATACTGATATTATAAAGGGTAAGCGGAGCCAGGTTATCAAGAAAATCATCGTGATTGCCACGAACATAAACTACTTCAGTGCCAAAGTTCTCCATCATTTTCATGATTACCTTAAAGAACTGAGTATGCTTTGGTTTCCATTTATTCAGTCCGCTTTTTTGCAAATGCCATCCATCAATAATGTCTCCGTTCAGGATCAGTTTATCACAATTGATTGATTTCAGGAAGTTGCTCACTTCCTCTGTCTTGGAATGAGGAGTTCCCAAGTGAATGTCCGAGAGGACAACTGTAGGATAATAAGTACGTAATTGCATATCTTTTTGTTTTTTGCTCTACAAAAGTCATGTAATTACATTACAATATAATGAATGCAGGATTACTTTCCTGTTAAGGTTTTCGTTTTTAAATTACAGCCAGCGTTTCTTTCTGAAGATTAAGTATGAACCCAGCAAAAAGAATAACAAAGAAGCCTAATTAAAAAAGCAATTTGCAAGCCAGATAAGCCCGCACGAACTTAAAAAAACAAAAATTCAACTTTAATATTGAGGTTTATTCAGATTCCTATTTCTTTTTTGGCATAAAAAAACTACCTTTGCAGCGCAAACCAAAAAATCATTAAAAAAATGGACGAAGGCCCTGCGGATATATTTAAGTTTATATTATTAACCTGATATAGTTAGGTAGCATCTCCTTGTATATGCTTCTTAATCTATACCATAAAGAAAAGAAGCATATGAAGTCTTTAATGACATTCTATCTGAGCCGTGTGATCGGGAAAAAAATCTTTGATACAAACGGACAGTTTATTGGCACTGTAAAAGATCTGCTGGTTAATGCAGACAACACAAATCAAACCGAAAGACCACTTGTTACAGGAATAAAGGTTAAAAGCTCCGGCAAAACAGCATTTTATTCTTTTGAATATTTTAAAGTTGAGAAAATTAATGGAAAAATTAAGGTTACCTGCTCTCAACTGATTGAATTACCTCATGAAAATATAGAAAACGATCTCTACCTGGCTGGTGTGGTTCTCGATAAACAAATTGTAGACCTAAACGGAAGAAAGCTGGTACGGGTAAACGATATACGTTTGGTATCTATTGCCAACGGAACTTTTGCCGTGGCCGTTGATATAGGTATTGAAGGGTTATTGCGAAGAATCGGTATTGCCAAACCGCTTAAAATGCTCCTTTCATATTTTAATGTCAGCATTCCGGCTAAGTTTATTTTATGGGAAGATGTGGAAGCTATTGACTTCTCGAATCTGAATATCAAGTTATCGAAAAGCCATTCTAAACTTCAAACCCTCCACCCTTCCGACCTGGCCGATATTATTGAAGATTTAGGCAAGAAAGCCAGTGCCGAAGTATTCTTATCACTGGACGAAGAAAAAGCTGCCGACGTACTTGAAGAACTGGAAGCTGATGCTCAGATTCACATTATTGAAAGTCTTTCAATAGAAAAAGCAGCCGATGTGCTTGATAAGATGCCGGCTGATGAAGTTGCGGATATCATTAACGCACTGGAAGAAGAAAAGGCCGAACTCCTGCTTAACGAGATGGAGAAGAAAACCTCTGAAGATGTGCGTGAGTTGCTTGATTATCCCGAAGATTCTGTGGGTAGTATCATGGCTACGGATATATTATCCTTCTCTGAAGATAAGACCGTTGATGAGGTTCTTAGCGAACTGAGAGATAAAAAGCCAGAAGCTGCAACACTATACAATCTCTTTGTTACTGACGAGAATGAAATATTAATTGCTACTTTCTCATTAAGAGATGTAGTTGTTTCTCCGCCAAGTGCAAAAATTAATGAAATAATGAAACCTTCTCCGGTATGCCTGCGCGATAATCAGGAAATTGATGAGATTGCTGAGATTGTATCTAAATACAATTTACTTGCAATACCGGTTGTCGATGATAACAATGTACTACAGGGCATGGTTGTAATTGACGATGTAATTGAAGATTTAATTAACAAACGCAGAACTAACAAATAAGAACTCCTTTTTCTATGTTTAAAAATAAAAAGACTTTTTTCAAACAGCTGGGATTGTTCTTAGCTATTTTAGGTCCGGGAATAATTACCGGAAGTGTTGATAATGATGCAGGTGGAATTACTACTTATTCTGTTGCTGGTGCAGTTTATGGTTATAATCTGATATGGACGCTTATCCCTTCATTTATTGTACTTATCGTTATTCAGGAAATGAATGCCCGTATGGGTATTGTTACAGGTAAGGGTCTTGCCGACCTGATCCGTGAAAATGCAGGTGTAAAAGTTACCTTCGTGATATTTATCGGTCTGCTTATTGCCGATATTGGTAATACCACAACTGAATTTGCAGGGGTTGCGGGAAGTATGGAAGTCTTTGGCGTAAGCAAATATATTTCGGTCCCTATAGTTGGAATCATGGTCTGGTTGCTGGTAGTCAAAGGCACTTATCAGGTAGCCGAACGTATTTTTCTACTCTTCAGTCTTTCCTTATTGATGTACGTTGTATCGGCCATTATGGGAAAACCTCACTGGGGAGAGATTGGACACTCCATTGTTCATCCTCAAATGGAAATGAACACCAAAAGCCTTGCCATGATAATTGGTATCATAGGTACAACAATTGCTCCCTGGATGCAGTTTTACATGCAGTCATCTGTCATTGAAAAGGGGCTAACCATGAAGAATTACAAATATTCTCTCATTGATATTGTTGTGGGTTGTATTGCCACTGTAGTTGTTGCTTTCTTTATTATTGTAGCCTGTGCCTCTACCTTACATACAAACGGAATACAGATAAACGAAGCAAAAGATGCAGCTTTAGCCTTGAAACCGCTAGCCGGAGAACTTTCTTCCCAATTATTTGCGTTTGGCCTTTTCATCGCGTCAATCTTCTCGGCAACAATCTTACCACTGGCAACAGCCTTTTATGTATGCGAGGCATTTGGATTTGAGGCTGGTATTGACAAAGACTGGAATGAAGCAAAAGAGTTTTATGTTCTCTACACTGGTATCCTGATACTCTCTGTTGCTATCATTTTAATTCCTAACGCACCACTTATCGCTATTTCATTGTGGTCTCAGGTAATTAATGGTATGCTGCTTCCTGTTGTACTGGTATGCATGATTTTACTGGTAAACAACAAGAAGATAATGGGCAAGTATGTAAACAAGCCTTTGAACAATATCATTGGATGGGGCACAATAGTTATACTTATTGCTCTATCATTAATACTTCTTATATTGCCTTTAATTAACAAATAAGGGATTAATATATAAACTTTAAAAAAGAAAAAAGTAGACTTATTATGCTTAATAGGAAAAACAAAATAAAATAGTTAAGTGTTCCATTACCATATAGCGTAATTTTGTATTCAATTAATGGATTATAATTCATTAAACAAAAAGAGGATATGGTTAAATTTGAAGACTTAATTAAAAGTAATAATCCTGTATTAGTAGATTTCTTTGCAGAATGGTGTGCTCCTTGTAAAATGATGAAACCCATTCTTGAGGAACTAAAAAAGCAAGTAGGAGATTCTGCAAGAATAGTTAAGATAGACGTGGATATAAATGAAGATATTGCAGCTAAATATAGAATTCAGTCAGTCCCTACCCTAATGCTCTTCAAAGATGGTGAACCAATTTGGAGACAATCAGGGGTAATGTCGGCTGAGGACTTAAAAGAAGTAATAGAAAAATATCAATAGCAAAAATGAAGAAGATTCTGATAATTGCAGTTCTGTTAATGGCTGGCATAGTTACTTATTCATTCACTCATATACCGGAAGATAAGGTTGTAAAGAAAGATACGCCCGAAAAAGGAACTGTTATTGAAATGAATGGGGAGTTGTATCTGAAAAACATTGCAGACTATAATAATACCAAGGAGTTTAAATTTAAAGGAAACAAGCCTGTTGTGATTGATTTCTATGCCGACTGGTGCGGTCCCTGCCGATTGGTGGCTCCTCTGATGAAAGAGTTGGCTAAGGAATATGAAAACAAAGTTACATTCTACAAGGTCAATGTGGACAATGACAGAGATTTAGCCACAGCTCTTGGCATTCAGAATTTGCCTACAATCTTATTTATCCCTATGAAAGGTGATCCGCAAGCAATTGTAGGGTCGGCTAGCAAGGAGACTTTTAAGCAGGCTATTGAGCAGGTTCTTCTTGGAAAACCGGCAAAGTAACCTAGCCACTCATTCTTTTAAAACAATTATTTCCCCAATAGATGGCGAAAAATATCAAGGGGGTGATGGAAAAGCATCCGCGGACCGGAGAACTTCATCACCTCCTTTATTTTTTCCCGCATCTCAGTCTTATAACAATGAGTAGGACATTTAGCACAAGCACTCTTCTTCTGCCCGTATCTGCATTTTTCCAATCGTAGAAGGGCGTAATCCTGCAGTTCTTTACATTCAGCACAAAGTTCATCTGTCCGATGATTCAGCTTGCAATACAATCCGATCATCTTTCCTACAATTTTCTTCTCATAAGCTATCTTATCCATAACTATTTTCTTTCATTTAACAATGGGATATACAAAAATAAAGTATCAAATCAAGAATGGCAAATGTCACTGTATTTTAAACAAAACAAAAGCAATGCTAAGCCGGAATAAAAGGATAACTTTATGAATGCATGTACACCTTTAAAACACATAGCGTACATTAAACAAATAAAAGGTCTACATCTTTATAAAAAGAGTGTAGACCTTTATTCGAATTATACCTAAAGTTATGTCTTAACTATATAGGATTATTTGAAATATCTGTTATATAAAGCTTCGAATACTTTTCCGTGGCGAGCCTCGTCTCTGCACATTTCATGAACAGTATCATGAATAGCATCAAGATTCAACTGTTTTGCACGTGTAGCAATACGTTTTTTATCAGCACAAGCACCCTGCTCAGCATCTTTACGCATTTTCAAGTTTGTTTTTGTATCAGACAATACATCACCTAGTAGTTCTGCAAATTTAGAAGCATGTTCAGCTTCTTCCCAAGCAATTCTCTTGTAAGCCTCAGCAACTTCAGGATAACCTTCACGATCAGCCTGGCGACTCATAGCTAAATACATACCAACTTCTGTACATTCACCCATGAAATGTGCATTAAGATCCTTGATCATCTCTTCGTCACAGCCTTTAGCTACACCAACAACATGTTCATCTGCAAAAGTAAGTGCGTCTGCGCTCTCTTCTATTTCTACAAATTTGCTAGCTGGAGCTTTACACAATGGACATTTCTCTGGAGCTGAATCACCTTCGTGGACGTAACCACATACTGTACATCTAAATTTCTTCATTTTCTGTTTGTTTTAAAATTAACCTTTATCTAAATTGTTTAGGCAATCCTTACAAATGCCTTTATAATAGTAATGTATCTCTGTTATCATGTGTCCTGCAGCATCCATCTGCATTACTTCCTTTACTGATGAAGGCATGGGTAAATCATAAATCTTAGCGCATTTCCTGCATAAGAAATGGGCATGCGGAGAGGTATCTCCGTCGAAAGATAAGTTACTTTCATCAATTGTAAGCATCAGAGCTGCGCCGTTCTCTGCCAATAATTTCAATGTACTGTACACCGTTGTTTTGGATAAAGTGGGCATTGATTTGCTTAAATTTGAATAAACCTCGTCAGCAGAAGGGTGCGTACGGTGGGTCAACAAGTAATTCATAATGGCTATCCTTTGAACAGATGGCTTTATGTTGAATTCTATTAATCTATTATATGCATCCATTACTAATTGGTTTTAATTTTAATATTGTATTCATTACAACCTTATAACGTTTGCAAAGATATAGGGATTTTTTAAATTAACAAATAAAATCAGATTATTTTTTTATTTCATCTTGTTTTTGATATACAGAAGGCGCTACTCCAAACTGTGATTTAAAGCATTTGCTAAAATAGAATGGATCATTAATCCCCACTTTATAAGACACTTCGGACACAGTAAGGCTAGTAGAAAGAAGTAATTCTGCAGCTTTCTTCATACGAATAATACGGAGATATTCATTAGGAGAATGTCCGGTTACACCTTTTACCTTCTTATAAAATACAGTTCGTCCCAATCCCATCTGAGCAGCAAAGTCGTCAACAGAAAACTCTGCATTAGCAATCTCGGTCTCAAGAATCTCATGTAATTTATCTATGAAACCTTTATCTTTGTCAGTAGAACAAATTGCAGGACGGCTTATACCCGGCTCGCTAGAGAACTTTGTTCTTAGTTTTTCACGTTGTTCAATTAACTTAATGATACGTGCTAAGAGTAGTTTAACACTAAAAGGTTTTGTTATATACGCATCAGCTCCACTTTCAATTCCTTCCAAATGATTTTCCGTAGTGCCTAAGGCAGTAAGCAGAATAACAGGAATGTGACTAGTCTGGAAATCATCTTTCAACTTTCTGGTTACCTCATAACCATTCATTCCTGGCATCAGAACATCACAGACTATCAAATCTGCATCATAATCTTTTATCTTCTCAAGCCCGTCGAGGCCATCCTCGGCTGTTCTAACTTCAAAATAGACACCAATCTCTTCCTTAAGGAATTGACGCACATCATTATCATCTTCAATAATCAGAATTTTGTAATTGTTCAAAGGTACAACATCTTCCATTTCCTGAGATTCAGGAACAGTCATTTTTATATTATTCATAGACTGTTCTTCTTTCATTAATATATTATTAGGTATCAGGAAGTCTTTCTCACCATAAACGCTTTCATCCAGAGGCAAAGAAACACTGAATACAGATCCGCCGCCTTCATTTTCATTATACCAGATTTTTCCTTTATGCACACCTACTAACTCATTAACCAAATGAAGTCCTATTCCTACGCTATTGCCGGAGAAATTACTTTGCATGAAGCGTTTGAACAATTCCTCACGTTTCTCTTTCGGAATACCTACTCCGGTATCTTTTACCTGAATAAGAAGCGCACCCTTTTCTGTATCTACATTCACAATCAAACTTACTTTTCCGCTTGATGGTGTATACTTAAAGGCATTTGAAAGTAAGTTGTAAACAATCTTATCCAGTTTTCCTTTATCAATAAATGCTTTATAAGAATTTATTGAAGGAGTGAACTGGAAATCTATATCCTTGGATTCCGAAGTGTCGCTAAAACTCAAAAAGATTTCATATATAAAAGCAATCACATCTGTTTTTTCAAGAGAAAGAGCTAATTTATTATTTTGCATTTTCCTGAATTCAAGCAACTGATCAATTAACCGAATCATTCGATTGGTGCTTTTTTCCATTGTTTGCAATGGATGAACAAATTCTTTAGGAGCATTCTCAATACGCTGAATCCGTTCAAGGGCTCCCTTAATAAGAGTCAATGGGGTACGAAACTCATGAGATATGTTGGTAAAGAAAACCAGCTTATAATCTGTTAGTTGTTTTTCAACCTGTATCTTATTATGAAGTCTAGTAAAGTCGCGGGTAATCTTAAATGCAAAATAAAGTGTTACACCAAGAACAAGCGTATAAATCATAAATGCCCAGATAGTTAACCAGAACGGAGGCTTAACAACAATCTTCAGCGCTGTTACACGATAATCCCAAACACCGGAACCGTTGCAAACTCTTACCTTTAAAAGGTATTCTCCCGAAGGAAGGTTTTTGTATGCTGCAAAGTTTAAAGATGTTGGTACACTCCACTCTTTATCATAATTTTCCAGTTTATAGGAATACTTTGTCAACTCTGATTCATAAAAATTAAATGAAGAGAAATCGAGTACAAAAGAATTCTGAGAGTGCTTTAACGTAATCTTATCTGAATAAGAGATAGACTGTTCCAATGGTGAGTCTGGATCTTCGGGGCTAACATTGATACCATTAATTTTAAGACTTGTAAAGACAGCCGGCGAAGAGAAGAAAGATCTTTTTACTTTCTTGGAATCAAACACTATTAATCCATAGTTTGTACCAAAAATCAATTTCCCATCTTTACATTTACTTGTACTGTTTTCACTATACACATTACCTAATGCATAACTTGAAAAGAAATAGTTTTCGAATATCTTTGCCTTTGGGTAGAACTTGGACATACCATATTCTGTAGCAATCCATAGATTGCCCGATTTATCTTCATTGATTGATTGAACCACATCGTTTACCAACCCATTCTGAGTGTTGTAGTGCTCAAATGTTATCGTAGAATAATCCTTTTTCAGTTCACAAGAACTAAATCCGGCACCGGATGTTCCAATCCATATACGGCCATTTTTATCTTGCATGATGGCACGTATCTCATTACTTTTCAATTTACCATTATTGTAATTGAACACATAATAGTTTTTCGGATTCTTTATCAGCAAATCGGGATTAAAGACATAGACACCATCACTGGTTCCTATCCAGATCATTCCATTTTTATCTTGCAGAAGTACTCTTACCTGCTTTTGCCCGTAGGATTTATTAAAGAAGTGTTTGAAAATATATTTTCCATTTTTAAAAACAGCCAAATCAAGACCACCTCCAATACCACTTCCAAATGTAGCGATCCACATTCTGTTTTTGCTATCTTTAAGAATAGAAAATACATTATTTTCTGAAATAGAATTTGGATCCTTGAGATCATTCTTATACCACACATTATCTATGCAAAGACCATCACCACGGCTTCCTATCCATATCTTCCCCTTATCGTCTTCTACAGCAGCATAGATATTAGAATGAAAATCATACTTTATCGGCTTCCTATTCAACTCAGAGTCATATACATAAACACAACCTTTTCTTGTGCCTATCCAAATATCTCCGTTTGCCATTTTTGAAATCATTCTAACCGTATTTGAACGGTCGGATAATGATTTGTCTTCAGGGTAAATACGGCTGCTGCTCTCATTTAAGACTGTAATCTTTGAGATTCCTGCAAATTCAGAACAAACCCATATCTCACCCGATTTATCTTCGGTCACAAATTGAAGATAATCTGAGCTAATATGACTAAATCCATTGATGTTTGAAGTATAATGTTCCAACTCATCTTTGGCAATATCATAAGCAAACAATCCGTTACCATAAGTTGAAATCCAGATAATGTTTCTGGAATCGTGTACTATATGATATCTCTCATTGTCTATGTAACTAATTTTATCTGAAGGAATAAGCTGAAAACTTTTTGTTTTCTTTGTCCTAACATTAATATACCACAACTTCCCGGTATGATTAAATATCCAGCAATTTCCTTTATTGTCAATGATGGTAGACCCCGAAAGTATTGCTTCATTAAACAAGCTGTTATCTTTAATCAATGATTTTGAACGGAAATTATAGATATAAGTACCTTGATCAGTAAAGATAACCCATTCATCTTTCAGAAGAAGACAGCCGGTAGGCGTGGCTCTCTGAACCATACCAGGCAATGAAGCCATAATTTGCAACTTATGAGCAATCGGATTATACCAAAATATCTCATTTTGATTAGTGACAAAATATGTTTGTCCATTATAAAAAACCGATTTAAAGAAATCTCTCTGATTATCTACAATGCTACTAGTACCATTGGAAATCCGGGTAAGTCCGTGTTGGGTTCCAATCCAGATTGTACCTTTTGAATCTTCAGACACAAATACAACAAGATCACTGGATAAAGTTCTATTTTTCTTTGTATAATTCACGGAAGAGAAACTGCCATCCTCATATTTAACCTGACGGCATCCGTTTCCTGAATTCCATAGCCAGACATTTCCGTTTTTAGCTATAATCTTTTTAGAATAATTATTTCTCAATTCAGCATTTCCTGTAAAATCAACGAAGCGATCATGCTTTAAATCATAGCAGCTATATAATTCGGCAGAAGTATTTACCCATAAAAAGCCATTTTTATCTTCCTCCAGATCATAAATACGATGGTCGGCTAATGACAGGTTATTGCCAAACTGAGGTTTGAAAGTAATAAATGAATTTCCATCATAACGACATAACCCATTAAGAGTACCCAGCCACATGAAGCCTTTACTATCCTGTAAAATATAGCGAACAGAATTATTTGCAAGTCCGTTACTTGTATTAATCTGTTTAGAGCGTATTTCTATTGACGCAAAAGAGCCTAAAATTGTATAGAAAAATAGAAGAAAAAATAGGATGTGTCTTTTCATGTCAGAAACATTAAGATTATATTACTGAGCAAAAGTATACAATTTTTCGTTTTAATTGCTTTGCGATATAAACCTTTTTAAAAAAAAGAATGCCTAATGAACATTTTCATCAGGCATTCTTTATAAAATAGCAGGAATTTAATCCATGTGAAAGACCTCTGGCATTGGAATTGAAATCGGAGAATTATCTGGATTTGTGTCCATGATATCTGCCATATAAGCCCACCATTTCTGAACAATCGGATTATCTCCAAGATCCTGGGAACCATTACCATCTGTTTTCTGAACAGCAAAAAGTATATTGGTTTCTTTATCCCAAAAGATTGAATAATCTGAAACGCCACTTTCTTCCAGCAATTTCTTCAATTCGGGCCATATAGCAGCATGTCTTTTTTCATACTCTTTTTCAAAACCCGGTTTCAAGTACATTTTAAAAGCTTCTCTTTTCATTGTGTCTTTCTTTTTAAATTTATATTATCTTATATTGATGTAAACAGGTTTATCTCTGTCACACTTAATTTCTCCATTTTCATATTCCAGTTTCCCTACCTGAACAGAGCTGCGTCTAGTCTCATAATTATCTGATTTACCGGTTGAAGATGCAATTCTTCCCGGATGAGTAAAGTAGAAAATATAAGCGCTCCCATTATTCACTACAACATCGGCATGCAAACCATTGGTTCCATCATCTGTTCCCTTGCCCGCTTCACGAAGGATGTTATGTTCCTGACGTTTCCAGTTTTCCATATCAGCTGATGAGTAAACAGCCTGTCCATCCCAGTTATCTACAATCATGAAGTATTGACCTTTCCATGCAAAAACTTTTGGGCCTTCTCCTGCACGATCGCCAACTACTTTCCCTTTATTTTCCCATTTATCCAGGTCTTTGCTTTGTGAATAGTAAATTGACTTATGATCTTTCTCATTATTATAATACATACGCCACATTCCATCAGGAGCTTTAACAATGCATGCATCAATTACTTTATCAGAAGCCAAAGGAATCTTAGAATTAAATGTCCAGTCTATAAGGTTAGAGCTGGTAAAATGAACAATCTCCCGTGGATGACTCCAATCAGTAAAAATACCTGGAACAACCGTAAGGAACATGTGATAGATTCCATTGTTCTCAATTATATCCGGAGCCCAATAGGTTACATCCTTAGATCCATAATTTATATTGGCTGTTCCACGATATTTCCAGGTAGATCCGCCATCAGAAGATTCTGCAATTCCAATAGGCGTTCCATGAACCCAGTCCACTCCTTTACTATTTGTCATATTGGCGCGGCGGTTGGTATAAAACATAAACCATTTTTGTTCCTTCTTATTCCAAACAACAATAGGATCAGCTGCTCCATCATAAACAGGATCACGAAATAATGGTTTGTCGGCTGCTTTGCATTCTTTGGATAAAGTAGATTTATCAACATACTGATTCAATGAGCAATTGGACAAATCAAGTAACCCTTCAACTACAGACTTTGCATTCAGAATGGCTCCGTCAAAAGTTGTATGTACACCATCCTTATAATAAGATTTTGTCTTTTCTATTCCAATAGTTTCAAACTTTCGGGCACTACGATCATTCACATCAATATAAAGTGCCCCTTCCTGTTCTGCTACTTCTTTAGACCATTTGCCATAAGTTTCATCGCAACGATTCATTTTATCACCAGTCCACTTATTTCCGGGAGTATGAGAAAGCACAACAGGAATTGCACCATGTGCTTTTGCCTGACGAATATAAAGACGCAGGTAATGACCGAATGTGAAAACCTCTTCCGGTCCGCCGGTACGTTCCATGATTACAGTTTCCGACTCTTCACCGGTACCATTTAATGAAGCACGTGCACGACCGGTACTTAATGAGCCTCCATCGTTGTGTCCGAACTGAATAAATAGATAGTCTCCTTTTTTAATTCCAGGAAGTACCTTTTCCCATAATCCTTCTGTAAGGAAAGTACGGCTACTCCTTCCACCAAGTGCGTGGTTTTCTACCGAAATACGATTTGTATCAAAGAAATTCGCAAAGAAATCGGCCCATCCCCACATGTCACCATCACCTTTTCCCCGGCCATTTTTCACTGTTGAATCACCAATAACAAAAATCACAGGAGCATTTTCGTTCAGTCTGCTGCTACCTGCAACGATTTCCTCCGGACGATCTGTAGCTGTAGATACACTAAAAATTGGAGCAGAAGTATTTTGTGGTGTTGAATAATACTGCACGGCACTATCATTCATCTTCGGATATTGGCTGTTAAGCAGTTTAATCATTTCGGCACCTGCCCAGATAACTGGTCCGTAACCATGGGCTGCATAAGTATTCACCGGACGATAATAGTAATAAGCCGGATCAAATCCCATTCCTGTTCCCACGCAAGTACCTTCCACTTCACCTTTGTCATTAATCTTAGTAGAAATAGCATGCCAGCCAAGCTGAACCACCGGACCATAAGCTGCAGCATCAACCCATCCTCTGTTTATAGCATGAGCAATGCAATAAACATATATTGCAGTAGCCGATGTTTCCAGATAAGAGTCATTCCTATCAAGAAGCTGGTGCCAGAACCCTTCACTGGATTGACAAGCAGCCAAACCAGCTATGTGAGCACGAAGCTGCTCAAGTATTACATTATACTGAGGATGAGATTGTGGCAAAAGCTCAAGAGTCTCCACTAATGTGAGCAATGCCCATCCGTTTGCTCTAGCCCAATGAAAAGAAGGGTGCTGATTCATTCCCTCTACCCAACCATGACGGTAAAGACCTTTTTCCTTAACGAACATACGTGAGGAAAATTGAAGAATCTGCTTCACCGCTTCATTGTAATACTTATCCTCGCCTGTCAATTTTCCCATCTGTACAATAGCAGGCACAGACATAAACATATCATCCAGCCAAAGTGCATTTTTCTGAGGACGATTACGGGCAAAGGTACCATCGGAAAGACGGTATTCCTTATACATGATAAAATTCATGTAATTGTCTATTAACGGACGAAGTTGCAACGACGGATTCAAGCGACTCGCCTTTATCATCGCAGCACACATTGCACCCGCATCATCAAGAGCATGCGGAGCCAAAAGTTGTTTCATCTGAGGATCAGTAGAACCGGTTGCATCCAGTACTTTTTTAAAAGAAGGAGCAACATCAGACAATAGACGGAAACGATTGTAAACATAGTCAGAAAAACGACTGTCACCTGTAGCCAGACCGGCATCAAGCATTGCAGCATAAGTTACACCCCATTCATAGCTGGCCAGGCGGAAGGTTCCACGCTCTAACTGTGCATCAATATTGATCTTGCTATAATCATTGATATCCTTTTGCGTGTTTTTATCAACGACACGAGCCGGAGTAGCAACCTCAAGATAAGAAAGAATTCGGTTGAGATCCTTCTTTATTGCCCCAGTTGATAGTTCACCATACGGGACTTTGTATGCAGGTTGCAACAAATGAAGTGCAACATTCGAATCGTTTATCTTTTCTTTTTTTTGTGCCAATAATGAAAAACTAAAAGTTATTTGCATTACAGCAATCAATAGAATCAATTTTTTCATATAATAATCATTATGTGAGAATCAAAAAACTATTTTTTCTCAGAGCTGAAATCATATCCGCGGAATACACCTTTCAGATCGGGACCAAAATAAAATCCTGGTTGTGTTGGCTGATTGTAAGCCACATTCTGTGTTGCAATACTTATGCGATAAACAGGATCTTCCAAAAACGTATGAAAACGATATTGGGTAGGAATTGTTGATACATACAAGTGCAAAGCGGAATTATCAGCAGAACGCAGCAGAACCTCTTCCCGCCAATCGCCAATGATATCTCCCTGCAAAGAAGGTGTACTTTTAGTTCCATTGTTCCAATTACATCCTTCTGCTTTAAAGATTGGCTGACATTTACCTGTTTCCCAGTTATATTTGCTAACCGTTACCTTATCAAGAAGTTCACGCAAAAGATCACCATCCCACCATACTGCCGAGTTTACAGGAAGTGTTTTGATATCAGGGTTAATAACCTCGCCTTTAATATTACGAATTCCACCGCTTTCCAATGACCACATTTCCACTCCCGGATTTTTAGGATCAATATCAGCAGCCATCGCACGCCCCACATCAGTATTACTCCTTACCTGAAAAAGAACTTTCCCGGTACGAGCATCACGGAATGAAGAACCGTCTTTTTTATTCTCGTGACAGTCCCACACCTGAAGTCCTTTAGTGGAAGGATCAAAAGCTGTCATATGCAAAGCATCACCATGCCCCATTCCTGTAGTATAAAGTCCCTTTCCATTATTATCAATTGCGCACGCTCCATAGATTATCTCGTCACATCCATCACCATCCACATCACCCACACGAAGATTATGATTACCTTGTCCGGCATAACCTTCATTACCTGGAGTGTTGGAATCAAATGTCCAACGGTTAGTTAATTGCTTTCCATTCCAATCAAAAGCAGCAAGTACGGTACGAGTGTAATATCCACGACACATCACCACGCTGGGATGCACTCCGTCCAGATATGCAACACAAGCCAGGTAGCGATCAGAACGATTTGCATGATCATCTCCCCAATCCATCAGATTACCCCGCTGAGGTATATAATCTATTGTTTGCATTGCAGCTCCTGTTTTTCCATTAAAAACGGTGAGATATTCAGATCCTGTGAGAATACGTCCGGTTTCAGCCCGATAATCTGCTGCCGGATTTCCAATAACTTTGCCTGTACCATCAACCGTTCCATCGGATGTTTTCATAACAACTTCCGCCTTGTTATCTCCATCCAGATCAAAAACCATGAATTGAGTGTAATGAGCTCCGGCACGAATATTATGCCCCATATCTATTCGCCAGAGTTTCTCTCCGTTCAGACGGTAACAATCAAAGTAAACATTGCCGGTATATCCATTATGAGCATTATCATGAGCATTGGAAGGATCCCATTTCAGAATAATTTCATATTCACCATCGCCATCAACATCTCCTATACTTGCATCATTAGGAGAATAGCTATATTTATCACCGGCAGGAGTTACCCCATCAGTGGGTTTATCAAGAGGGATATTTATATATCCTATCGGTGCTTCAGCAGGAAGAGTATATGAACCAGACAAAGTTTCTTGCTCTTTCCCTTGAATAACAGGCTTTACAGTATAAACCTTCTTTCCGGAGTCTACATCAGAATCTTTAAAGAATGTACCTTTTGCGACTGGCTTCTTTGTTAATCTGGTGCCATTACGATAAACATTAAAACCCACATTCATAGGATCAGAAGAAAGATATCTCCAGGATATATATACCTCCTTAGAGTTTTCACGAATTGCTACCACTCCACGTCCAAGCTTCTCGTGTTTCAGTACAGAATAGTTATAATTGGGCTGAGCCAATGCTCCAAGAGAAAATAAAAAGAATAGTGTTACTATAACATGTTTCATAATTTAATTATTTTAAGTAATAACAATAATATGCATCAAAAGTACCGATTCCGTATAAACATATAAATGCAATTCCGTACAAATACATGTAAAAACAAACAAAAGTGCCTTCATAGTATTGTTTTCCATGCAGAAAATTCTAAATAAATATCTATCTACTAATATCCAGGATTCTGATAAGCAACTTTCTCTGTTGCGGTCATGGCATGTCCATTGGTATACAATCCATCAATAAATGTTACTGGTATAGGACGCAACTCATGCTTGCCTCCAACAGGTTTTGCTGTACCGTTATACAAAGTGGCTCTTTCAATCAGTGTGCTTGTACGAGCCAGATCCTGCCACCGTACAAGTTCTAGCATCAGCTCACGAGAGCGTTCATTAAGAATATGACATATGAAAATTTTGGCTGGTGTAGTAGCTGATGGAGGAAAACATGTAGCCAGAATAGGGTCCGAAGGTATAGTTGTGAGTTCACTTACATTCTTTATCAGCATATTACTTTCTGTTGATCCTGTAAAATCGGATGAACCTGTGGAAATCTGATACAGCGAATTTCTTGGTTCTCCAGCCTTATAGGAAGCCCTTTTGCGAAGTATATTTATATATTCCATCGCTTTATTATAATTGCCATTACGACCGAAAGCCTCGGCAGCGATCAAATAAGTTTCGGCCACACGTGCCAGGATTCCATCTCTGTAACCTTCGGCCTGGGCCACAGTAGAACGTGTGGGATCAATATATTTAGAGACGCAGGCAAAATGTTGTTTCACACCATCAGGCATCATTTTAATTATATTGCCGCTTTCACCTTTTACATAGCGCACAAATGCCCGATAGCGCCATTTCGCAATAACAGCAGTATCTATCGGATTGTTTATTCCGTTTACAATGGTAACCAATGCTGTGTCTCCCAACTGGAATTTAAGGGTACCAGCAGGCATTCCGGCAACATTACCCTCCCCCCATAAAGGAATTGACCCTGCCTTATTGGCCATCCAAGCAAATTTAAATGTTTTAAAAAAACGGGAATCACTTGCACGATCATACACATCATAAGCATAATCAGTAGGCATAAGCCTTCTCCAAGGACGACCATTAGCGATATCACGAATCATACCCGGCATATCCTCATAGTTAGATAATGAATATAAATGCATTCTATTTCCGGTTCCATTTACAACAGTTGTATTTGTAAACTGAGCTGCCAAAATAATTTCTTTGCTAAATTCATTAGGACCATCAACTGTAGTATAATTAAAAAGGGTTGCAAAATCTGGTTCAAGCGCATAAGTAGTTCCGACTTTAGCTATCACTTGTCCCGCAAAATAAGCTGCACTGTCAAAGTCGGCCTTATAGTTTGTATTCCATGACTGATTCACCTCGCTACCTCTGGTAAGATAAGCCTTTGCCAGGAAATGATTGGCTGCTCCAATTGTAGCACGTCCTAGCTCCGACTCAGTTTCTTTCAGATTTGTCGCAGCAAATCTAAAATCAGTCATAATCTGAACATAAAGTTCTTTAATTGTTGCTTTAGGAAATTCCAAATCTACGGTATTAGTACTTTGTGTTACCAACGGAACAGAGCCGAATTGCTGCACAAGATCAAAATAATAAAAAGCTCTCAAAAAGCGGAACTGTGCCTCTGCATTTATTTTAGACGTTTCTGTGTTATAAGGAAATTTCAGAGGAACAGAAGGAAGACTCTGAATTCCGAGATTGCACATATTGATAGCTTCATACAAACGGTTCCAGCAATTAGTCACACCATAAAAAGTTTTATCCCGTTTGCTGCTTTCATCTCCATTGAGACTGGAATTATAATCATTGTACTCGATCATATCAGTACCATTGCCCACAGTCATTTCATCCACTCCATAATTAGTTAGACTATATCCTTGTTCATTATCAAAACGCCAACGGAGAGCTTCATAGGCTGAAGTCTGAAGATCGTACACTCCCTGTGCTGTTGTATAATAGCTAGCAGTAAGCGTAGCGATTTGCTTTTCTTGTAAAAGATCATCGGAACAGGAACAGAAAATGTAAGTCAGAGCAAAAAGCAATATATATTTTTTCATTTTAATCTTTGTTTCTAATATTACACAATTCAGAATCCTAACTTAAAACCAAGACTTAAACTTCGAGTGGAAGCATTATTAAAATCAGTATTAACAAGATCCGGATCTGTATTTTTAGCACCGGTAAATAAGAATGGATTTATTAACTGAGCTGTAATTTTACAATCGTTAATTCCAATATGCTTCAACATACTTTTATCAAATGAATAAGATAGGGATATATTCCTGACTCTGACAAAAGAACCTTTTTGATAATCAAGAGTACCAATATAGGTATCATCAAGTCCAGCAGCAGCATTTGGCCGGGGATATTTTCCTGTTATATTTGTCGGTGTCCAATAATCAGCCTTGACACTGTGATACTTGCCATAAAGTCTCGGAGTGGCATTATAAATAGTCTGTCCCCAGCGTGAGAACAAAAATATGGAAAATTCTAATCCTTTATAAGTTATTACATTAGTTAATCCACTTGTCCATTTCGGTGTACCTTGTCCACGGATAATACGATCTTGTGAATCTATCTTATAATCTTTATTCTGGTCCACCACTTTGATGGTTCCAGCATAAGCATATAAAGATCCATATTTTGCCCTTTCTGCATTATCTGTAGCATTGTCCTGCCAGATACCTCCATACTCATATCCGTAGTTAGTAGAAATAGGATGACCTATAAACCACCCATTGGCCACATCATCGTTTTTTCCTCCATAGAGTTCCACAATCTCTTCCTTGTTTGCGGCAAATGTAAGGTCTGTACACCATTTAAAGTTTCTATTGTTAATATTATAAGAAGATATGAAAATTTCAATGCCTTTATTTTTTGTTTTACCCACATTGTCCATAATACTGGAAGAACCATTTATAACAGGAATGGTGCGTTCCATCAATAAATCTTTAGTATTCGCATAATAAATATCAAGAGAACCACTAACTCTATTTTTGAAAAAGCCAAAATCAAGACCTAGATCATATTGGGAAGTCTTTTCCCATTTCAAATTAGAAACAGCCTTAGTATTTGGTGCATAAGCGGTAGCAGCATTACTACCCCAAGCATAATTCACACTTTTCAAAGTTCCGGCAGCCTGATAAGGGTCTATGGACGAATTACCTGTCTCGCCCCAGCCAAAACGAAACTTAGCTTCCGAAAGAAAATCAAATCTCTTCATAAATGATTCTTCGTTAAGTTTCCATGCGAAAGCCACGGACGGAAAAAAATCCCATTTGTGATTGTCTGCCAGCACGGAAGAACCATCCCAACGTCCAGTTACTATCATTAGGTAGCGGTCCTTATAGCCATAGTTAGCACGGAACATATAAGAATTCAGTACTTTTCTGGAGTAATCAGAATCGTATGTGTTAGCTTTTCCTTCACCAGAAGAACTCAGATCATACCAAATCTGTGAATCATAAGGCAGATCATTGACAGAAGTAGAAGATGACTCGTATCGGTTGGCCTCGAGACTCCGTAACAAAGTGATATCCAGATTATGATCCTTACTGATTGTAGTATTATAGGTAATAAGGTTATCAATTACATAATTAAAATTATCATTTTGTGAATAACTTGCATAGCTCGTTCCACCAGCACGAGGAGTACTTTCAGATCCTTGATATTCACCCTTACGATAATGACGATAGTCGGGACCGATACTTACCCGGTACTTCAATCCTTTAATTATCTCAGCCTCTGCGTATACATTACCACGGCCACGATATAAGCGTCTTTCATTAATTACATTTTTAGAATCCAACAAAGGATTCTTTATATTTGTAATTCCTCCGGGATACATTAAGAAATTACCTTCGTCATCATATGGAACAGCATAAGGTAATTGTGCTAAAGCCATACCATAGAGATCTTTAGAATCATACTCTCCACCGCTCACTCCATAATTTTGCACACCATATGTTCCAGTAAGAGAAGCTCCAATAGTAAACCATTTCAATGGGTGAATATCCAAATTGATTGTCATGCTGTAACGTTTATAATCTTGTCCCGATTGTGAGCCTGTCTGATTCAAATAACCAAGTGAGATAAATGCTTTTATAAGATCAGTACCAGCACTAATTCCTACCTGGTAATTGGCAGCCACGCCTAGACGTGACACAAGATCAGTCCAATCTGTTTCGCGCACATTCGCTGCACTATAATCAGGGACCCGATCAACACCCCACGCTTGTTTTTCAGCAGTAGTGGTACTGCGGTATTGTACATTACCACTATTCCAAGAATATCCTTGTTTTATACTGGCCCATGAATAAGGATCCTGTGAAGCCAACAGTTTGGCATCATCAATAGGATTAGCATAAAGAGTGGAATAGTATCCTTTAGCTTGTGGATGACGATAACCTTCGCGCATCATTTCAAATTGCTCTGCCCCATTCATCATATCATAAATACCATGATTAATCTTATCGAATGTAAAATTCCCCTCAAAAGAGACACTAATCTTTCCTGACTTTCCTTTTTTAGTAGATACTAAGATTACACCATTTGCTCCACGTGAACCATAAATAGCAGTAGCAGAAGCATCTTTGAGTATTTCAATAAACTCGATGTCACCTGGATTTATATCGCCTATACCCAAAGAAACAGGTACTCCATCTACTACATACAACGGCTCATTACTGGCATTAATGGAACGATCACCACGAATTCGGATAGTACCAATTTCTCCCGGACGTATGTTTGAACTAACATCCACACCTGCAGCACGACCTTGTAAAGCCTGCGTCACATTCTGGACTGGCACCTGTTCTATAGTTTCAGATGAAACACTTGATAGGGAGCCCGTAAGATTACTTTTTTTCATTGTTCCATAACCGACTAATACCACCTCTTCAAGAGTTTTGGTATCTTCTCTTAAAAGAATACTAATTTTATTTTTACCGTTTACGTTAATTTTTTGTGAGATATAACCTATGTAAGAAATTATAATATTTTCCAAATCTATAGGGAGCTCTAGAGTGAACAAGCCGTTGATATCTGTCACTGTACCCATTCTAGTACTTCCTGTTACAAATACATTGGCTCCAATAATCCCATCACCATTCTTGTCTGTTACTCGACCGGTAATTATTCGGGTATTGTGTTCTTGAAGCATACCTTGTATTCCTTCTTTGCGTTTCAGAATGATTTTCTTGTCCTTAATCATATAAACAATGTCTGTTTTTTCAAACATCTGTTCCAAGATAACAAAAACTGTTTGTTTAGTTGCTCTGATAGTCACTCTCCTATTTGTATCTACCACTTTATCATCATATATAAAACTGAAGTCAGACTGTTTTTCCACCTGCTCCAACACATTAGAAATAGGAGCATTGATAGCATTGACAAAAAGTAATGTTTTCTGAGCATAAGTATTTTCGGCTAAAGCAATACTCACATAAAAAAAGAAGAAAAAGATGCCTAATTTCATCGCTAAAGGTATTTTGTAAAAAAGATAGTATATCCTTTTCCTAATAAATTTAAGGTTACAATTTTCATACTATTAGATGTTCTTTTTTATGTTACTTATGTCTGTCTACTGACAGCTGGTGCTTTTCATGCGGAAGGATGCGCCAACATCTTTCCGCTTGTTCTTTAGCTATTCCTGGCAAGTTTATTTCTCATAGGCTCTCTTACAAATTTATTTAGATACTTCGATTATACTTTTTATCAGCGTATCATTCTTAATGGATGACTGACGCTTAATTTTAAATTTTACA
>Ga0183099_1000132_pt1 | contig 70841 bp, 50 predicted proteins | sample Biomet1_FD_127788 | JGI IMG/M metagenome (GOLD analysis project Ga0183099, IMG submission 127788) | Microbial communities from bioreactor (seeded with anoxic lake sediment) at LBNL, California, USA - Biofuel metagenome 1 | ecosystem: Engineered > Bioreactor > Anaerobic > Unclassified ...
GGGTTGAAGGAGGGTAAACAGCGGGTGTGCCGCACGATAGGTATCCCACAAAGAGAAGGTGGTGTAATTGGTGAAAGATGCATTGGTGTGGATTTTCTTATCTGCACCGCGGTAGTCCTTATTGACATCACAGAAGGTAGAAGGGGCAATCATGGTATGATAAAGGGCGGTGTAGAAAGTGCGCATACGGGCAGCATTATCGGCTTTTATCACCACTTTACTCAGTTCTTTGTTCCAGGCAGCATCGGCTTTGGCTACTGTTTGCTTAAAGTTCCAGCCGGGTAGCTCGGACTGCATATTTAACTTCGCATTAGCTATACTTACAGGAGAAATGGCAACTTTGACAAAGATGTTTTCCTTTTCATGAGTTTCAAACAAAACCTGACCATAAACTTTTTCAGCTTTTAAAGATGAACCTGAAAAAACACTTGTTGAGTCGCTAACAATAAAACGTTTAATTGGTTTTGAAAACACAGCGGTGAAATAAATTCGCTGATCTTTTGCCCATCCGGAAGAATAACGATAACCCGAGATCATAGAATCGTTCTCCTGAACAATATAGCTCTCTGTCACTTTGTCCCATCCAATACCACTTTCCAAGTCTATAACAATTTTTGCATCTTTTGAAGCAGGGAAAGTATACTTATGGAATCCACATCTTTGTGTTGCTGTTAATTCTACATCTACATTATAACGATTCAAATGAACAGCGTAATAACCCGGACAGCACTTTTCTGTACTGTGCCGATAAATTGAACCTAGGCCAGAAAGATATTGTTCCGGAGTACTTCTTTTTGTTGAAACTTGTCCAACTGCAGGCATGAAAGATATATCTCCTAAGTCTCCGATTCCTGTGCCACTAAGATGCATATGTCCAAAACCGGTTACTATTGAATCTGAGTAGTGATAGCCTGAGCACCAGTCCCAGCCACGCGTGTAATTACTGGGGCCAAGTTGTACTAATCCAAACGGAACATTTGCTCCTAGAAATGTATGACCATGACCAGATGTTCCAATATAAGGATTTACATACTGTGCAAGATTCTGCAAACGAGTGTCATTTTTTGTTTGCTTCCCAATACAAGGCTGCATAAAAGATACAGCAAAAAGACAAATTAAAAATCCCTTCATTGAATCTCTTAACGAATTTCTATTTTTCATTTCTATCAATATTTATTTTATTATTACTAAAAAATGATGGTTGAATAAAACCATGGAAAAGAGCTTCTAAAAAATGCAAGTATAAAACAAGATCTATAATGATGTTTCTAATTTACTGATTTACCAGCAGGCCTAAATGAAAAAGCAAGAGCCTCTAATTCTTTAGATAAGCCACGAGGCAGAATAACTCTAACCTTGCCATTTACTAGTTTCCATTTCACAGATCTATTTGTTTCTAAAAGAATCATTTGACTTCCCTTTTTTGGAATATTTCCACTCCATTCAACATATTCAGGTACTGCATTGCCTTCATGTAAACAAAGCAAAGCAAACAATCTGCTACCATCCTTCTTTTGAGTAAACCATACATTTCCATTATGGTAATCTTCAACAGTTCTTGTATTATATATGGCTTCTCCGTTTTTGTTCATCCAAACACCAATCTTTTTCAAATGTTTCACAGCTTCATCAGGTATCACTCCTTCTGAAGAAGGTCCTACACCCAAAAGTAGACTTCCTCCTTTGGAAACAATTTCGATTAATGAATGAATAATTTTAAATGAAGACTTATAATTATCATTTGGAACAAATCCCCAGGCATCGCCTAAAGTCACGCAACTTTCCCAAGGGTGATCTAATTTCATTGAAGGAATTTTTTGTTCGGGAGTCTGATAGTTTTCATAAGGGCCATGAACTGTTCTATCGACCATTAACAAACCAGGCTGAGCAGCTCTTGCCATTTCTGCAATATGTTTCATATCAATATTCTGGCTCCAGGCAGGAATATTTGCACCCCATGAACGAACCTCATCATTGACCGATTCTAATGGACGAACCCAACCACCATCGAGCCATAAAATATCAATAGAACCATAATTATGCATTAATTCACTGATCTGATTATAGGTATATTCCTTAAATTTATTCCATCTCCATGGAAATTTATTAATATCATAATTGTTATTTCTATCTGGAGTAGCATACTTTGACCACCAATAATATTCAGAATGCCAATCGGGTTTTGAGAAATAAGCCCCAATCATAAAATCCTTTTTACGGAAAGCATCAAATACATATTTAGCTACATCTGCACGAAGATTATTCTTAAAAGGTCCTTGAGCTATGGAAAAATCGGTTTGTTTAGTATCGAACATAGCAAATCCATCGTGATGTTTTGTCGTAAAGACAACATATCGCATACCTGCATCATGTGCAGCCTGAGCCCATTGGCCAGGATTAAATTTCACAGGATTAAATGATTTAGATAAATCCCAATACCATTTTTTATAATTATCATATGAAACTGTACTATCACGTTCAATCCAGCTTTCTGAACACAAAGACCATGATTCTATGATACCAGGAACAGAGTAGAGTCCCCAGTGAATAATCATTCCAAATTTTTTGTCCTGCCATTTATCAAGCTTATTATTCACAAGTGAATCTTTGGGCCATTCATATACTGTTGACTGATTATGTACATTAGGTTGTGCCATTATCTTAAACGAAAAAAGAATAAGAATTGCTAAAGCTACAACCGTCTTATAATTCATCATCATATTACCAAGTTGATTAGATTATTACAATTACGGCTGACATCCTACTTTGTATATTTACTATTCTGTCATAGACATTATTATAAGACATCAATAGGACACAGCCACATAAAAAAAGGATTACTCCATTGAATATTTATGATTATTTACCTTTAAAATACCCAGAGTAACCCTATCAAACGCCTTTCCATTAAAACCAACAAGAAATGTTTATTGAATACTAAAAAACAATCCTCTGATTTTTACATAATAAAAAGGACTTTATACCTTATAAAAACTACTTATAAAAAAACTATTGAATAAACAAAACTCGGAAGAAAATAGTTCTTCCGAGTTTAAAATATTAGCTGTCTTATTCAGCTTTATCCCACCAAATTCTGGAAGTCATTTTATCACCTCCGGTAAGTCTGCTTACAGCTTCAAGATAATTTGTGCTGTTGATAGAAGCTTCACCTGATGAATATGTAAATCGACGAGGTATTGTACCACTTGTAACATTACCTATATAGTTTACAGTCTTCAAAACAGGATATCCAGATCTTCTCCAGTTAGCAAATGTCTCGTAATCATCAGAGAATGTATTGATGTAATACTGAGTATTAATCTGTTTCAAAGCAGTAGCTGCACTATAAGGATTCAATCTTAGATAGTTTGAAATTTCAGCATCACTTGGAGCCAGACCAGTAGTAAACTGATTAAATTGTTTCATTGAAGCCTTAACACCTTCGTTGTAGTAAGTTTCTGCACTACCTGAAATCCATCCACGATAAGCAGCTTCAGCCAACAACAATTGATTTTCTGCATAAGTTACAAGGAAAGTCGGAGCATCAATGCGTGCATAAGTATAGCGGTTAACCACTGAATAACCATTTTTGCTACCAGGATAATTAGGAGCATTTTTCAAATATGTAGCACTTGATGCACCTGTAGTTTCATCATAACCATTAGGCATACCTAATTGATGAGCAGCTACAGTATCACCCATTTGCCAGTCACCGCTACCAATTTTCTTACTTGGATCGGCTACAACAGTACAAAGAAGTCTCAGACGTGGATCACTTGTACTCTTTAACAAGCCAACAAAAGACTCACTCATACGACATGCATCCGGATCTTCATGGCAATAGATCTTACCAAATGGTTCACAAGAGTTATTTGACGTAGTAGCTGAAGGATGATTAACCTTAGCATTATCATCATTACTTGCAAATAGTCCGCCGCTTACAGCAGTCGCAACCCATGTTTTTGCAGTATTTGGATCTACTTTAGACATGCGCATTGCCAAACGTAACATCAAAGAATAAGAGAATTTACGCCATTTAGCACAATCACCTCCATAGATAATATCAGCGCTTCCAATTGAAGAAGTCTTTCCATTAAGGTTTTCTGCAGCCTCTTTCAATTCTTTAAGCATATCTGTATAAATATCCTGTTGCTTGTCATATTTAGGATAACCATTAGCTTGATAGTAACCCTGTCCTGCTTCAGAATAAGGACAATCACCATACATATCAGTCATTCTATGGTACAAAAGAACTTTCATAATTCTTGCCATCTGATACTCTGGATAATACTTCTCACTATCTTTCCAATTTTCCATTAAATCGATAACGTTGCGTATGCCATTAGGATACATTCTATCCCAGAATGCAGCGTTGTAGCCATCTGAGTATGTATATTTATCACCACACCAGTAGCTTTCTGTAGATGCTGTATGCTGTAACATTGTACTGCAATAAATCAGTCCATTACGCCATGCTTCATATTCGGTACCATAGCAATATTGTTGTACATTGGTGAACTCCAACGTATAATCCATAACTGATGGAGTAATAGCTTCTGGGTCATTATTAATATCACTAAAACTGCTACAACCTGAGAACGTTGTAAGTAAGCTCAGTGCAGCTATATATAAAACTTTATTTTTCATATTCTTTTTCACTAATATTAGAATTTAACGTTCAAATTGAAACCTACATTTCTAGTTGCAGGATATCCGTTTAGTTCAAGACCTTGTCCGTTAGAATTATTATAAGCAGATTCAGGATCAATGTTAGGAGTATGTTTTACAATAGTCCACAAATTACGTCCAACTAAAGAAACACTCATACTTTTAATAAACGGCAGTTTGCTTGCTAAGAAAGATTTAGAGAAATTATATCCAAAAGAAAGTTCTCTTAGTTTCAAGAAACTAGCATCATATACAAATTCCTCTGTAATATTCTGGTCAGCAATCCATTTCCAGTAAGTCTGAGCATCAATACCTGATTTTGAGAAGCTATTTCCGCTTAGATCAACTCCACTAACAGAAACACCACCTACACGACCTTGCAATGTATTTTTGTGTAATCCTGTACCATATAGACTATAGTTAGTACCAGAGAATAGCTTAGCACCTAATTTGAAATCAAGCAAGAATGACAAAGTGAAATTCTTATAAGTGAAATCATTGTGGAAACCACCTGTCCATTTATAAACACCGTCACCTAACACTTCAACATCGTCTGATCTTACAGGAAGTCCATCTGGATTGTATACTTTGTTGCCCTTAGCATCAGTTTTGTATTTATAACCAACAATCTCGCCATAAGAATCACCTACAATATTACGAATTGAAGCTTGACCACTACGAGATTGTGCTCCATCAATAGTTATAGATTTAACACCTTCTCCTAGATAAAGAACTTTACTATTATTATATGCAAGATTCAAAGAAGAATTCCATGTAAAATCATTTGTGCTAACTGGAACTCCAAACACCATAAGTTCAAGGCCTCTGTTACGGATTTCACCAATATTACGATATGCAGAACTAAAACCGGAAGTCTGACTAGTTGAAACAGGAACAATGTCGTCTTTGGTGTTTTTTTCATAAACAGCAAAATCAAAACCTAGACGATTTTTAAAGAAAGAAGCATTTGCACCAATTTCCTTTTCGCTGATTTTAACTGGTTTCAAAAAAGCATTAGGTACAGCAGAGTTGTTAATATAACCCATTGATTGACCTTGAACGGTGAAATCGTTCATCGTATAAGTTAATAAAGTTAAATAAGGGGAGGTACCATTAGATGCGGAAGCCAAAGAAGCTCTAACTTTAGCTGTAGTAACCCATTCTGGTAATTTAAAACAATCACTTAACATCCAGCTTAAACTTACAGAAGGATAGAAATAATGGTTATTATTAGGATCCAAAGTAGAGAACCAGTCGTTACGTCCTGTAAAATTAAGGAATAACCAATCTTTATAACCAAAATCGGCAGTACCATATACAGAATTCACCTGATATTCAGAATAATCTTTAGCAAACGTACGCGTACTTGCAGAAACATTAGAAGTTGAATAAATACCACTGATAATGAAAGGACGAATACCACCATTTGTACCATATTGCTTAGTAATATCACGTTGTCTGTTTCCACCAACAGTTGCATTTACTGAGAAATCACTGAATTTTTTGTTTAAACCAATTAAATAGTTCAAGTTCATTTCAGAGAAGTTCGATTCATATTCCTGAATATAACCATTTGGGTCGGCAGCAGCACCATCAGGTTGAACTTGTTTGAAAGAAAGAATATAACCATCTCTTGAAACCTGGCCCTGAGCATATAACCAATCGGTAATATCATAACGAAGAGTTGCCGCTCCTGTTAAACGATTCTTGTCAGACTCATTTGTTTTTCTGTACTGCAACCAGTAAGGGTTATTGAAATAAACATTGTTACCAGGCTGTAATTCAGATCCATCAGTAGAAGCACCTTTATTTCCTTTTAACCATCTTACATCATAACCATTTGCAAGATATAATAAGGTAGCATTTGTGTTACCATTTCCATCAGACAAGTTTGATCTACCATTAACATGTTCAAAAACGTAGTTAGCATTAATGGTTAAGTGCAGTTTCTTGGATATATCATATATTGTGTTCATGTTGATACCTTGCTGGTTTAAACCTGCATTAGGTAAGTTAGCCTGAGAAAATGTGTTTGACAAGCCAAAACGATAAGTTACTTTATCATTCTTGCCACTGATTGCTAATGATGCAGTTTCGTCAACACCTGTGCGATAGAAATTTTTCCAGTTATCAATATAACCATAACGTGCCGTTTCACCATTACGGTTTACAAAATTACTACCATCTAATTTAGCACCCCAGCTTGAATTATAAGTTTGATAAGCAGAAGTCTGATCGGCAGGTTTAATTCCTTGAGTTCCCTGACCATAAGTTTTTTGGAAATCACGGTAATCGTAAATTGAGTTAAATGTCAGGTTATTATTAAATTCAAGACCAACACCATCCTGATCTTTTTTTCCTGATTTTGTAGTAATCAAGATAGCACCGTTACCACCACGGTATCCATAAAGAGCAGACGCTGCAGCACCTTTTAAAACCTGAACATTTGCAATATCATCAGGGTTGATGTTTGACAAACCGTCACCCATATCCATACCACCCCAGGTTCCTGCATTACCTTGATTAGTATTATTGAAAGGCACGCCATCAATAACATACAAAGGCTGATTGTTTCCTGCCAAAGATGCATTACCACGAATAATAACACGGCTTGAACCTCCTAAACCTGTAGCATTACCAGCAACGCTCACACCTGAGATTTTACCGCTTAATGCATTACCTAAGTTTAAATCACGAGATGCAGTCAATTGATCACCACCAACTTCTGTAGTTGAATAACCAATTGAGCGCTTTTGTCTCTTAATACCCATGGCAGTTACAACAACTTCATTCAAAGAATGAACGTCTTCAGCCAATGTTACAGTAATGTTCTCTTTTCCAGCAATAGAAACTTCTTGTGTTACATAACCTATGTAACTAATAACAAGGGTAGCATTACCAGGAACAGACAATGAAAAATCACCATCTATTCCTGTAACTGTACCTACTTTTTCTCCCTTTACCTTAACTGTAGCACCAATAATGGATTCACCATTTTTGTCTTTTACAATTCCTGAAACCTTTTTTGCTTTTTGTTGAGTAGCATTTGATTTGGTAGCCCCTGTAGATTTAGAAGTTTTTGAGTCATATAAAAGAACTACGTGATCTTTAATCTCATATTTAATGCCACTACCTTTTAAGATTTTGTCTAATATAACATTAAGACTTTCATTTTTTGCATTAACAGCAACTTCATTTACAACCCTTGTTTCCAAAGATCTATCATAAGAGAACACTACGTCTGTCTGTTTAGACAGTAAATCAATAACATTTTTCAGAGTAACATTATTTAATGAAAGGTTTACATTGAAACTATCATTAAATACTTCGTTTTTTTGAGATGCTTGTGCTTTTAAGCCAAAACATACTAAAAAAAGCACAATACATAAAGGCTTTATGCATACATAGCCATTAGATTTGTTTTTCATAAATACATTTTTTATTTTAAATCAATAGATTTGGTTTTTTCACTTAACTAATTTCAGACTTGTCGTCTTTTCTTTCTTAACTTATACTACATAGGCTACTAATTTTACATTTTAAATTATAATAAGGAAGTACTTTCTGACATATAATTAAGTATATATCAGAATTAATTTCCAGTCTTCCCGTTTAATACAATTTAAAAAGAAGAACTACCTAATAGAAAATAAGTTTTTTTTAGAAAAAAAATCAGTGAGAGACTTTTGCCCTTTGGCCAGTAAGATGGAATAACTCTTCAAGCACTTCATTAAGACTATATGTATCCTTATAATAGAAATTATATTTTCGCTGTTTCAGATCCTCTGAATCTATAAGAATCTTCACTTTATATTTTTGCTCTATATTATTGATAATATCAGAAATAGAGACATTAGTTAACGCTACTAAGTGAAAGCGCCATAAAGAATATAAACTGGCATCAATTTCGTTTATTTCTAAAGTTTTTTGTTTATCAGAATAAATAGCCTGTTGCCCAGGGCGGAGTGTAGCGAGGTTCTCACCTGCATTATCTTCCAATTGAATAGACCCTCTTAACAAAACAGCTTCACTTCTATCCTTAGAATAATCTGAATTGACACTGAAAGCAGTTCCTAATACTTTAACCCGAAAAGCTTCTGTTTCAACAATAAAAGGATGTAACGGATCCTTTTCAACTTCAAAGAAGGCTAATCCTTTTAATTTCACATACCTTTCTTTTTCCATATACTCATCCGAGTAACTTATTACAGCATTTGTATTCAGCCAGACAACAGATCCATCTTTTAATGTTACCTGTTTAACAGAATCGGGTAAAAAGTTAGCATAAGAATAGGTTACTGACGAATTTTTATTGATAAATTGAGAAAGCACCATAACAGTCACTAAAATTGAAGCAGCAACACTTCCCCACCAATATACAAGTTTTTTTTGCTTTTTACTTTTAACAGTCCTTTTTTTAGCTTCGGTCTGATCAATACTATTATTCATTCTAACTAAGGAATTGTAAAATTCTAAAGTTTGATTTTTCTCAGTGAAATTATGCTTTGATCTCCATATAGCCTCTATATCAAAAAACAATCGTTTGTTTTCCGATGAAGCTTCCAGCCAACCTAACAACCCTTTTTCTTCTTCCGCAGTTGCTTGTCCTGTTAAATATTTGTATATTACTTGTTCGTTCATTGTATGAGTTCTGTGCTATATATACAAACTTCAGAGAAAAAATACCTAATAAAATATGTGAAAATAATGAGGTTTATTTTTCAGTTCTATATAAAACACCTATCCTATGTCTTCTTTATCAGACAAATATACTCTAATTTGTTTTATGGCAAAGCATGTTGACTTAAATATATATACATTATCATTCATTAAGCAAACATCTTGCTATTTCATATTTCAATTTATTAAAGAGATAAATAAATTATAGATCTAAGAGCTGAAATCAGTTTAAAGCAATTCTTCGCTTTACAAATTTATATAAAATCGAACTTTAGATTAAAATTTTGCTAAACTTTAGTATTCAGGATATACAAATCACTTTATTTTACAGTATTTTTTGATATGATCAATAATCAGATAACAAGCTGGGGCAACAACTGTTCCATGATCAAACCCTTTCAGCTCGTACAACTCAGTATGCATATGGCCTAAAGCCTTTAAAACTGAAGCAAGATGAGCATTTTCTTCATAACGAGCAGACATTTCCAAATCACGATCACCAGTAATCAAGACAAGTGGTGAAGCATCTTTACGTGCATGATTAGAAGGTGCATAGGTGTCTATAATAGGCAACTCAAGAGATAGTCCTCTTTCTTTTCTGATAGTATAATGTGTAGTTGTTTGTCCACTAATTGGGAAATAGGCAGTCACGCTGTCTGCATCAATATTATATTTTGCAAGATAACTTTTATCAAGACCTAGCATTAATGTAAGATAGCCACCAGCAGAATGGCCTGAAACAAATATCTGCTTAGTATTTCCTCCATACTGCGGAATGTGGTTAAAAGTCCAAGCTACGGCAGCTGCAGCATCATCTGTATATGCAGGATTTGTAGCTTTTGGACTTAGTCGATAATTAACGGCTATTATTGCAATACCTTTATCAAGCAGTTCTTTTGGAAAAAATTTCTCACCACCTTCAAGTCCACCACCATGAAACCACACTATCGTTGGGAAATTCTTCACATTCTTAGGATAGTAAACATCAAGTTTGCAACGGCTCTGTTCGTATACATCCTTGCTCTGTAATTTATACGGGATGTTATATTCATAAAGATAGCCAGTAGTATTTTGGGCCACAGCATAGAATGAACAAAGCAGAGTTAATAAAAAGGTAATAAGGTAATGTTTGTGTTTCATAATAGATAATGTTAAAAAGAAAGGGCTTTATTCAAGCCCTTCTAAAACACGTTTAAGTACTACTTGCGCTGAAATCTCGCGATTGGCAGCTTCAGGTATCACAATAGACTGCGGACTTTCAATTACATCATCCGTTACAATCATGTTTCGTCTTACAGGCAAGCAGTGCATAAAATACGCGTTATTGGTTACTGCCATGTGAGCAGTGTCCACTGTCCATGAGCGGTCCTTACTTATTACACGACCGTAGTTATCGCCTGTATAAGCACTCCAGTTCTTTGCATAAACAAAATCGGCTCCTTCAAGGGCTTTCATTTGGTCGTACTCCACTTTGGCATTGCCTACAAACTTAGGATCGAGTTCGTAACCTTCGGGATGAGTAATCACGAAATCATAGTCGGTAGCATTCATCCATTCGGCAAAAGAATTAGGTACTGCTTGTGGGAGTGCACGAGGATGTGGAGCCCAGGTCATAACAACCTTTGGACGAGCAGTCTTCTTATATTCCTCGATAGTGATGAGGTCGGCAAAACTCTGCAATGGGTGGCGCGTAGCAGCTTCCATAGAGAATACCGGTCGACCGGAATACTTGATGAACTGATTAATGATTACTTCATTATAATCATCGGTTTTATTTTGAAACTGAGCAAAAGAACGAACACCGATAATGTCACAATAGCATCCCATTACTGGAATAGCTTCTAGAAGGTGTTCAGTCTTATCGCCGTCCATAATCACGCCTCTTTCTGTTTCAAGTTTCCATGCTCCCTGGTTTACATCGAGTACAATAACATTCATTCCCAGATTCATAGCAGCCTTTTGGGTACTGAGACGAGTACGAAGACTTGAATTAAAGAATATCATGAGAAGGGTTTTGTTTCTTCCCAGCTCAACATATTTGAAACGGTCTTTCTTTATCTCAAAAGCTTCATCTAATGCTGCTTTCAGATCGCCTAAATCATTTACATTGGTAAAATGTCTCATCTTATTTTCTTTTTTAGTTGTTATCTAATTTATTATTGTCTTATCTGCCCATCTCCCTTAATAATCCATTTATAGGAAGTAATTTCTTCAAGTCCCATTGGACCGCGAGCATGCAATTTCTGAGTACTAATGCCTATTTCTGCTCCTAGACCGAACTGTGCACCATCAGTAAATGCTGTGGAAACATTGGTATAAACACATGCAGCATCAACAGATTTTGTGAACAATTCTGCATTATCCATATTTTCTGTCACTATACATTCACTATGTTTTGAACCGTTTATATAAATATGCTCAAGAGCTTCATTGATATCTTTTACAGTCTTTACAGACATTGCATACGAAAGAAACTCAGTTCCAAAGCTTTCTGGTGTGGCAGACTTTAGTAATTCTGAAGGATAATGACCATCCAATATCCTATAAGCATCTTTATCTGCATATATAATAACCTTACTTTTCTGTAAAGGTTCACACAAAGATGGCAAAGCAGACAAACGCTTTTCATGAATAATCACGCAGTCCAAGGCGTTGCATACACTAACTCTTCTTGTTTTGGCGTTATTAATAATAGCAGTTCCTTTCTCAATATCACCAAACTCATCAAAATAAGTATGGCATACGCCAGCACCAGTTTCGATAACCGGAATTGTGGCATGCTGACGAACGAATTGTATCAAGCTACTGCTTCCGCGAGGTATCAGTAAATCTACATATCCCACAGCATTCAAAAGCTGAGAAGTGGCTTCTCTGTCAGCCGGAAGAAGTTCCACTATATGGGTATCCACACTATACTTCTCGAGAACAGAATGGATTACTTTCACAATAGCCCGATTAGAGAAATCGGCATCACTACCGCCTTTTAACACACAAGCATTACCGCTTTTCAAGCAAAGAGAAAATACATCAAAGCTCACATTGGGTCGTGCTTCGTAGATTATGCCTATCACTCCAAATGGTACACTGATCTTTGTAAGTTTTATCCCGTTGGGGCGGGTAGCTTGCATAAGTACACGTCCAAGTGGAGAAGGAAGTGTAGCTACATTACGAATATCACCGGCAATTCCTTTTATACGGTCTGCTGTAAGCATCAAACGGTCATATTTAGGATTGCTTGTCTCCATTTTAGCCAAATCTTTCTGATTTCCAGCAAGGATAAGAGGAATTTGCACTTCAGCCTCATCAGCTAATGCCAATAATATTTCATTTATCTGTTTGTCACTTAATTGGGCAAGTTTTCTGCTTGCTGCCTGAACGGCCTGAAATGTATCTTTTAAATCCATCATCTGTCAATAATTAGATTTTTTATTCAATATATAGATAGTCATAATGCACAATTGGCTTCAATCCATGTTTGCCAATCATCTCTCTGGCTTCGGACGAATCAAAAGAAGCTTTTCCCACTCCTATTTGCTTGCCGTTATGATCCATAATGCGAACTATGTCGTCTTTCTCAAATTCACCTTCTATATGGGTTATACCAACGGGAAGAATACTTACTGCCTTTTCTGAATTGATAATCCGGGCAGCCTGCTCGTTGATATGAAGCTCACCTTTAGCAAAACCCTCACTATGGGCGATCCATTTCTTCACACTTGAAACCTCCTGTGTGGAAGGTATAAAGCGGGTACAAACTGTAACCTTTGGCTTCTTCAATAGATCAACAAGAATATTATCTTTCTTACCATTGGCGATAATAACCGTGATTCCTTCATCAGCCACTTTACGGGCGATGTTTGTCTTAGTAAGCATACCGCCACGACCAAAGCCTGACTTCTCGGTCTGAATATAGTCTGAAAGATCTTTTCCATGCTCTACTTCTCTGATAACAGACGAAGCCGGATCAGAGGGCGAACCGTTATAAATGCCATCAATATTACTTAGAATAATAAGTGCTTCTGCATCCATCATACTAGCAATTAATCCAGAAAGCTCATCATTATCAGTAAACATAAGTTCGGAAACAGAGATCGTATCGTTCTCATTCACGATGGGGATTACTCCGTTTTCGAGCATCACCGTCATACAGTTTTTCTGATTCAGGTAATGACGTCGTGTTCCAAAATTCTCTTTGGTAGTAAGCACTTGCCCAACGGGGATTTTATGTTCACGAAAAAGCTCGTAATAACGATTTATCAGCTTAGCTTGCCCCACAGCCGAGAAAAGCTGACGCTGATCTACACTATCTAGTTTTTTTGAAGCACGTACTTCGCTTCTTCCGGAAGCCACTGCCCCTGAGGATATAAGGATAACCTCTACCCCACCCTTGTGAAGTTCTGCTATTTGGTCAACCAACGCAGACATACGAGTTACATCGAGAGAACCATCCTTACGGGTAAGTACATTACTACCTATCTTAACTGCAATCTTTGTAAATTGATACGCCATTCTTAGTTATAAATTAGAAGTACAAATATAGGAATTATAATCGATCTGTGATAAAATACGCCTATTTTCTTAAACCATATACCAAGAATAGTCAAAGTATCCAATTATAAGAAGAGAAAAAAATAAAGGCTTATTGAAATCAAATCAAAAGAAATCTAATTCTTCAAATTCGTTAAAAGTATATTAAAAGAAGATTTACTAAACTGTTTTTTATATTTTTGCAGACAAATAACCTATTAATGAGAACTACAAACCCTCAAGTGGAGCAAATTACCCCGTTCATTGTAATGGATGTTTTGGAAAAAGCAAACGAAATGCAAAAACAGGGAATCTCCATTATTCACATGGAAGTTGGCGAGCCCGACTTTGATATTCCGGAATGTGTGGCTCAAGCCGCAAAGGCTGCTTACGATAAGCATCAGACTCACTACACCCATTCATTGGGGCATCCTGATCTTCGACAGGCAATTGCAGATTTTTATAAAAAAGAATACAACGTGAACGTTGATCCCGACTGCATTGTGGTAACATCCGGCTCATCACCCGCTATCCTGTTAACGCTCATGTTACTTTGTGAGCCAGAAAGTGAAGTTATTATGTCGAATCCGGGATATGCCTGCTATAGAAACTTTACTCTTGCAGCTCATGCAAATCCGGTACTGGTTCCTTTAAGGGCTTCAAACGGATTTCAATATGACATAGAAGATATAAAGAAAAGCATCACTCCCCGTACTCGAGGCATATTCATCAACTCACCGATGAACCCTACCGGAACGCTTCTCGATGATTTATTTATGAAGCAGATAGCAACTCTGGGAGTTCCTGTTATTTCTGATGAAATCTATCACGGACTGGTTTATGAAGGTAGAGCACGAAGCATCCTTGAGTTTACCGACAAAGCATTTGTGCTAAACGGATTCTCAAAAAGATTTGCTATGACAGGATTAAGATTGGGCTATCTTATTGCTCCAAAAGAATATATCCGTTCATTGCAAAAGCTACAGCAGAATCTGTTTATCTGTGCTCCAAGCATTGCTCAGCAAGCCGGTATTGCAGCATTGAAAGAAGCAGACCAGGATGTTGAAAACATGAAAGCCATTTACAATGAACGCAGAGTGTACATGATATCCCGCTTAAAAGAGATGGGATTCAAGATTGATGTAGAGCCTAAAGGTGCCTTCTACATATTCTGTGATGCACGCAAGTTTACTAAAGACTCATACAAATTTGCTTTCGAGATTCTTGAACATGCTCATGTGGGGGTAACTCCGGGAGTAGATTTCGGAACAGGTGGAGAAGGATATATCCGTTTCTCATACGCCAACTCATTGGAAAACATTAAGGAAGGTATGGACCGTATTGAAGCTTACCTTAAAACATTACAAGTATAAGATTTACTTTTTATTAGTAACTGAAGTGATATACAGCATTCCCAAATCATAGGGGATGCTGTCTTTTTTTTCTAGAAGATATTTTTGAAACGATTTCTGATTCTCATCAAGCACAAAGCTTGCTCTGGAATAAGGAGCAGAGTTATTCACCACATCAGTAAGCACCTTTTTATTTCTCAGCATAAGGCTATCCAAGCTCGCTTTTAGTGAAGATTGAATATTACACATCTGACCAGGATAATAATAACTGAGAAGATTATCTACCTGCACATTGTCTCTTACATAATACACCTCCGAAGGATGTTTGTTTATAAAACGAGTCAAGGCAATATTAGGGTTTAGTTCCATAAAGTGGTATGGCACTACTGCCATAAATAAGTTCCATATAAGCAGACCTGCCGACAAGTAACTTACAGCATTAAGTTTCAGCTCATATTTTATGAAAAACCAGAGAGCCAGAGCGAAAGGCAACATCACCATAAATTCAGCATTTCCATCGGATACAGCAGCGAAAAGAAGCTGCATTATAAAGATAAGAAGATGTACTGATGCAAATTTACCGAAATATAGATTCACCCTCCGTTTGTGCACAGTTCCTATCATCCTGAAGATTCCCGCACCAAAGCAAACAATAGAGATTAACAAAGGAATTCCGAAATAAAAGTATTTATAAATGAGTGGGACAAAATAGCCATGTAGCTGAATAAATGAACGTACTAGACTTATGGGAGTAAGCAACAGTGACACAGACTTGAAAGCAACATTCACAATACTTGCCTGATAATAGTCGTGTAACACAAACTGGATAAAGGTAGGGCTATCGTGCTTCGTTAAGTAGAATACTATAAGATAAACAGCCGGAACTATCAATGCCCCCGAGAGGTATTGAGTTACTCTTTTTGTTCGTTTAGCATGGTTCGTTTCGGAAGAAAAGAAAACCATGAGCAGTAATCCCAACCACCAGAAGACATGAACCTGGTGAAACAAACATGCAACCGAAGCCAGTAAGGAAGTTGAGAAAGTTTTCTTTTGTATAAGAATAGTTCTACTTGCCCAAAGTGAAAAGAAAAGTGGTATTATATAAGCTTCATTATCAGTAGCAAAACGAACGAATCCGAAACAGGAGCCAAGAAAAATCAATATAATTGCACATTTTCGATCATCAGTAAATACAGCAAGTATTGAACGCATCATAAATAAACATGCCATGGCAAATATTGAATTAACAAAGCACATTAAAGATAATGTATTCTTAATATTCAGAATATGAGCAAGAACGTATCCAAAAGCATTATATAACAGATGGTGAGGACGAAATAAATAGCTCCCTGATCTTATTTCTTCTGCATAAGCCAGTGAGTCCAACGAGTTATTGATCGAAGGAAGAGTTATATATAAAACTCCAAGAAGGAGAATAATAAGAAAACTAAGGTTTGGTCTATATTTTAAAACGGGCATTGTCTCTATAATGAATTTAATTATACCTTTTGGTCTTCAATATTTAACTAATTGAGATACAAAGATAGTTTTTCAAAATAGAGAACGAATAATTTTGTGTTAAAGTATAAATGAGTCTGGTTTGTATAGAAAAGAATATAGTAAAAACTGAAAGAGGCATCACAAACCAAAATCTGTGATGCCTCTTTTCATTATTTCTTTATCTCTCTATTTTCTACAATCTGTACCGCAGCTTCATAATCATCGGCAGATACGAGAACTTTCATACCACCCGAACCAAAGTTAACAGTCATAGCAGGAGCCATACTTCCCAGATTATCATCTTTCAAAGCAGCCTCAATATCTACACTTTCTAATAACCCTTTCACTAATTCCGCTTCCCATGGAGTGCCAGTAAACACTTCCACCAATGGAGTTTTATCGTCTGCAGTCATAATTATTATATTTAAGGATTTATACTTTATCCACAAATATAACAATATCTTTATAAAATTGTTGCCAAAAAGATATTATATTCTGCTTTACTCAACATTTTCTCTGCTGGCTATAACTTCACTCGCCATATCATAGTCATCGGCAGATACAAGAACAGCCACCCCACCACCTGTTGGCACCTCGGTTAACATGGTTATAGCCATATATCCCATATTATAATTCTTTAATGCTGCTTGTATGCCTACACTTTCAAGAAGTCCTCTAACCAACTAGCCTCCCATGGAGAGCCAAAGAAAACTTCTACCAGAGGTAGTTTATCACTTGAACCCATAATTATTACTTCTATATTTATGAGTGCAAATATAACAAACCTCTATTACAAAATGTTGATGTAACAAAAATAAATATATGCTGTTTAAATACGATTGGCTAATACCTTCATTGCTTGAGTATAGCTTTCACTAGGAACAGCTACTCTCATCTCAGCTTCATCTTTTACTTTAGTCTGAACGTTAGCTTTTTCCAATAAACTTTTAATAAGTTCAACTTCCCAAGGTGAACCAGAAAATACATCGATTAATGAGATTTTAGTAGTTTTCATTGATAAAAATATAATTGATTATCTGGCAAATATATAGAGAAAATATTTCTTCATCAAAACACAAAAAGTACATTTATGCAATATCTTATGCAAACGTTGTACATAAATAAATGTAATATGAACACTTATTTTAATTATTTATTACTCAATCATTTACCTAGTCTTATTGTAGTATAGACAATCACTTAAAAAGTTATTGTACGCTCCACAATTAACAAAATAAAAAATACAATAAGCACATTTCAATTCAATAGAACAAAAACAAAAAACCATTGCTATTAAATGCTTTAAAACTATTTTAAGAAACAAAAATAATATTCCTATTTCTTAAATCAGTTATTACAAATTAATCATCGGAGTGCTATTATTCTAATTGTAGTATCCATTTCAAAACTATGACAAAGCTGTAACACTCTAAATGTAAGTGTCATTTGTGTTGATGTATACAGATAAAATACCGCTTAGAAAAATTATATTTTAAGATAGATTAGCATTACAATAACCATTTTTGCAATCACTTAACAATCAATATATTATCCATTCATCATCTTTATTAAAACAGATAATTAGGTTATTTACAGGAATAGGTTAAAAAAGATTCTCATTGTTATAAAAGCTTTGAGTTAGAGAAGTTATACACACAAATCTACTCGCCAATAAATTATATTTATTCCTCAATAAACAGCCCATTATTGCCCAATAAATAAAATCCATTCACCAATAAATAAGGAAGCAAATTGACAAAGGGAAAGGCGCTATCATACAGGCACTTATAAAAGCAAACTTCTAATTTATAATCAGACTTTGAAGGGACCTATATAAACTTAAAAAGGCATCCCGAAGAACGGAATGCCTTTTACAATATAGATAAAAATGAAATTATTTCTTTGAATCTTTATCGCGGATTTCAACACGGCGAATCTTACCACTGATTGTCTTTGGAAGTTCGTCAACAAATTCAATCACACGAGGATATTTGTAAGGAGCAGTAACCTTCTTCACATGATCCTGAAGCTCTTTAGCAAGCTCTTCACCAGCTTTCGCTTTGTATTCCTTAGAAAGGATAATTGTAGCCTTTACTACTTGTCCACGGATTTCATCGGGAACACCGGTAATGGCACATTCCACAACGGCTGGGTGAGTCATCAATGCACTCTCCACTTCGAATGGGCCGATACGATAACCAGAGCTCTTGATTACATCGTCAGCACGACCTACGAACCAAAAATAGCCATCTTCGTCTCTCCATGCAAGGTCTCCTGTGAAGTACATATTATCGTGATAAGCGTCATTGGTAAGTTCATCATTTCTGTAGTACTTTTCACTAAGCCCTACAGGAAGTCCGTTATCAAGACGAATTACAATCTGTCCCTGTTCACCCTCCTCAGCCGAACGACCGTCGGGAGTAAGCAAATCCACTTTATAATTAGGACTAGGAACGCCCATGCTACCTGGTTTTGGCTCCATCCACGGAGAAGTAAATATTACAAGAGTAGTTTCACTCTGTCCGTAACCTTCACGCAACTTAATTCCTGTAAGCTGATGGAACTGTTCGTAAACAGCAGGATTCAACGCTTCACCTGCAATGGTGCAATATTCCAATGATGAAAGATCGTATTTAGTAAGGTCTTCACGAATAAGGAAACGGAAGATTGTAGGAGGCGCACAAAGAGAAGTGATGTGATAATCATGAATCTTCTCTAGTATAGCAGAAGGAGTAAATTTTTCATGATCGTAAACAAATACTGCTGCACCGGCAATCCACTGACCGTAAAGTTTTCCCCAAAGAGCCTTTAACCAACCGGTATCGGCAATAGTGAGGTGCAGACTACCTTCGTGAAGGTTGTGCCAGTATTTAGCAGTAATAATGTGGCCTAACGGATAAACAAAGTTATGCGCTACCATCTTCGGGTTACCAGTTGTACCCGAAGTAAAGCTGATAAGCATAATGTCTTCATTATCGTTAACATGAGCCGGACGAACAAAAGGAGCAGCATTTTCAATGCCTTTGTGGAAGTTTTCCCATCCTTCAGGTATAACCGGACCGATAGATACACGGTGCTTCATTGATGGAGATTCAGCCATTGCATCATCGATGTGACCAATAATAAGTTCATCACCATCGGCAACAATGGTCATAATATCAGCAGCATTGTTACGATAAATAATATCTTTCTTTGTAAGCAAGTGGGTTGCAGGAATAATTACAGCTCCGATTTTGTGCAAAGCAATAATCGTAAGCCAGAATTCATATCTACGCTTCAGGATAACCATCACTTTGTCGTCTTTCTTAATGCCCAGAGAAAGAAAATAAGAAGCTGTTTTATCAGTTTCTTCCTTCATCTCAGCAAAAGTAAAGCGACGACATTCGTTCTTGTCATTAGTCCACAACAGGGCTAGTTTGTCAGGTTGCTCGGCAGCCCATGCATCTACTACATCGTAAGCAAAGTTGAAATTCGCAGGAACCTTAAGTTTATAATTCTGTTCAAAGTCTTCCTGTGAAGTAAACTCAGTCTTTTCTAAAAATCTTTCGATCATATTTCTATAAATTATTATCGTTGTAAATCGGTTAAATAAAAAAGCTATGGTTGTTTACATAATCATAGCCAGGAACTTCACCGATTTACCATCAAGTGCTTTCATTCCATGAGGCTGTTTTGAATCAAAATAAATGCTGTCGCCTGCATTTAGAATCAGTTCTTTTCCATTAATGTTCAACAACATGCGGCCTTCAATAATAAGATTAAATTCCTGTCCGGCATGAGCATTGAAAGTAATTGGGCAATCTTCTCCCTTTGGTTCCACAGTTACAATAAACGGATCAGCTTTTCTGTCCTTGAATCCGGCAGCCAATGACTGGTATTTGTAAGCCTTGGTTCTTTCAATAGATGTTCCTTTGCCTGCACGGGTAAGAAAATAAGTACTCATTTTAGGTTCTTCACCAAACATCAGCGCGTCAAGAGCCACACCATACTTACGGGCAACCTTTTGTAACATACTTACCGAGATGTCTGATTCACCACTTTCCGCCTGAGCATATTCCTCTATCGAGAGCCCGCAGTCTCTTACTACATCCTCTACTGACAGTTCAAGTACTTCACGCAATCCGCGTAAACGTTCTGCAATTTGTTTTATTTGTTCATCCATGATAAAATGGTATTATCTGCTTGCTTTCATTGCCCGTATAATAGCCGAGCTAAAGCCTGCATGTTCTAATTCATTAAGTCCTTTAATTGTTAATCCGCCCGGTGTAGTAACCTTATCAATTTCAATGGCAGGATGTGTATCGTTCTGTAATAAAAGCTCGGCAGCTCCCTTAACGGACTGCGCCACCATTTTCTGTGCATCTTTGGGATAGATACCCATTTCCACACCAGCCTCAACAGCCGCGTGAATATATTTCAGCACATAAGCAATGCCACAAGAAGTAAGCGCTGTAGCAGCACTCATCTGAGATTCATTGATAATCATAGCCAGTCCCATTTTTCCAAAAAGATCAAGCATGAATTGTTCTTGTTCCTTAGAAGCATTATAAGAAGCTATCAGTGTGGTACTTTCAAGAAGTGAAATAGCTGTATTTGGAATAACACGAAAAACAGTTGCTGATTCACCTACTATTTTACAGTATTCAGTAAAAGCAACACCTGCAGCTACCGTAACAAGAATCTGCTTTTTTGCATCAAAGCTTATATTCTCTAATACCGACTTAACCAACCAGGGTTTAACTGCTAAAAGAACGATATCTGCATTCTCTATTGCTTCCTGATTATTGTTTGTGACGTTAATTTCCGGGTTGAATGCCTTTAAAGCATCAAGTTTACCATTGGAAGGATTGGCAACTGTAATATCAACTGCTTTGACTTTGGAACCTTGTACAATACCGCGAGCAATAGCTCCACCCATGTTACCGGCTCCAATAATTGCTATTTTCATATCATCTTAGTTTAACTATTCTTGGTATCACTTGCAAACTTACATAAAAAACTTCAAAATGTAAGCAACTTGCATAAAAAACAAAGCCTAGTGTTACTTATTATATATTAGAGATAAACACTAAACAAAAAAGCCCTTAATTAAGGGCTTTTTTAAATCTTTCTATAAATTCATCGGCTTGCTCCAGGCTTAAACAAAGCGGAGGAAGAAGTCGTATCACATTCGTACCACTTACACCGGTAAATACTTTCTGTTCAAATAACAGTCGGGTCCTAAGTTCCTTAACAGGTTCTTCAAATTCAAGACCAATCATAAGGCCTTCTCCACGAACTTCTTTAATCTGAGGGAACTGCTTTAGTTCTTTCATAAGATAAGCTCCTACTTTAGCCGCATTCTCTATCAGATTTTCGTTCTCAATCACATCGATAACAGCAAGAGCAGCTGCACACGAAAGATGATTTCCTCCAAATGTTGTTCCAAGCATTCCATAAACTGGTGTAAACAGAGGGCTGATTAAGACTCCCCCCATAGGGAATCCATTACCAATGCCTTTAGCTACTGTGATAATGTCAGGACGAATTCCTGCAAACTGATGGGCAAAGAATTTTCCACTACGACCATATCCTGACTGGATCTCGTCCAAAATCAGAATAGTTCCGGTTTCCGTACACAGTTTTCGCAATTCCTGCATAAAGCTATTTTCAGGAACTTTGATACCACCTATACCTTGAATACCTTCAATAATAACGGCACAGACATCGTTCTTTTGAAGCTCAGAACGTACACTATTAATGTCATTAAGAGCCAGAAAAGTTACATCAATACCTTCATTGATAGGCGCAACAATCTTAGGATTATCAGTTGTGCGTACAGCAGCCGAAGTACGGCCATGAAAACTCTTTGAGAAAGATACCACCCGCTTACGTCCAGTATGAAAAGAAGCAAGTTTCAATGCATTTTCATTTGCTTCTGCACCAGAGTTGATCATAAAGAATGAATAGTCCTCATAGCCGGATATTCTTCCAAGGCGTTCTGCTAATTGCTGTTGCAGTTTATTTACTACAGAATTAGAGTAAAAGCCTAACTCTGCAACTTGCTTTTGGATCATTTCCACATAATGAGGGTGGCTATGACCAATTGAAATTACAGCATGTCCGCCATAAAGATCCAGATACTCATTACCTTTATCATCCCAGACCTTACATCCATTTCCTTCTACGATATTAATATCGAATAAAGGATACACATCAAATAGTTTCATTTCTTTTGTTGGTTGTTTTAGAAGGCACTCGGTTTTAATCTCAGCCCTACTGTTTCTTCCAGTCCGAACATCAGGTTCATGTTATGAACAGCTTGTCCGGAAGCACCTTTTAATAAGTTATCTATGCATGAAATGATAAGAAGCTTATCACCATGTTTTTCGAGATGGATTAAACACTTGTTTGTGTTTACTACCTGCTTTAAATCTACATTCGCATCAACAACGTGCACAAATGAGTCCTTTTCATAGTACTCAATATACATACGTTTAATTTCATCCAGCGTCACATTTGTCTTAACAACAAGAGTTGCAAAAATGCCACGGGCAAAATCGCCACGATAAGGAATAAAATCTATATCTGAATTAAAGCTATTCTGCAATTGTTTAATAGATTGCTTTATTTCAGGAACATGCTGATGAGAGAATGGCTTATAGATAGACATGTTATTGTTTCTCCAGCTAAAATGCGAAGTAGTTCCTGGCTTTACTCCGGCACCCGTAGAACCGGTGATCGCATTTACAGATACATCTCCATTCAGTAACAGATTCTTTGCAAGAGGTAATAAACCCAATTGAATACATGTAGCAAAACATCCTGGGTTAGCCACATATTTACTTTGACAAATACGACGACGGTTTAGTTCCGGAAGACCATAAATGAAATCGTGTTCATCAGAAGCAATACGATAATCCATCGAAAGATCAATTACTTTCAGATTTTCTGGTAAAGTATGGCTTTCCATAAATTTTCTGGTATCGCCATGAGCTGTACAGAAATAAAGCAAATCAATCTTGTCAAGAGGCAATTCATCGGTAAATGCCATATCTGTTTCACCATAAAGACCTTCATGAATATCAGTTATTTTGTTTCCGGCATTGCTAGTACTATTAATAAAAACGATTTCAACATCTGGATGATTTATAAGCAAACGAATCAACTCACCTGCTGTATATCCTGCTCCTCCTATAATTCCGACTTTAATCATAATCTTCAAAACTCGTATTTGTTATTTCCCGTTTTTCTTTTGGTTAGCGTAATATACTCTCAATGGGTTAGAAAGAATCTTGGTAAATCCTTTAGCATCTTCTGCAGTCCATCCTTTACCAACTTCACCATAATCACCAAAGTCTGTCTTTACTAAATCGAAAGATGATTCAACACCCACTAAGCTAAAGCAATATGGACGAAGTGTAATAATTACTGTACCATTTACATTACGTTGAGAACTTTGAAGCATAGCTTCACAGTCGCGCATTACAGGTTCCAGATATTGAGCTTCATGAAGAAACATTCCGTACCATGTACCAATCTGATCTTTCCAGTATTGTTGCCATTTGCTCAATGTATGTTTTTCTAGCATTTTATGAGCATTAATAATAAGCATAGGTGCTGCAGCTTCGAAAGCTACACGACCTTTGATACCAATAATAGTATCACCAATGTGCATATCACGACCAATACCATATTTTGAGCCAATTTCTTCAATCTTATTGATAGCGGCAACTTTATTTTCAAACACTTCACCATTAACCGCATGTATCTCACCGTCTACAAATTCCAGCTTCAATGTTTCTGTTCCGGTTGAAGTAATTTGTGAAGGATAAGCTTCTTCAGGGAGACCTTGTTCTGAGTGAAGAGTTTCTTTTCCACCGATTGATGTTCCCCAAAGACCTTTATTTATAGAATATTCAAGTTTCTTAAAGTCAGCTTCTATTCCATGTTTTTTAAGATAGTCAATTTCATATTCACGAGAAAGAGACATATCACGTGTAGGAGTCAGAATCTTGATTTCAGGAGCAAGGACATCAAAAGTAAGATCGAAACGAATTTGATCGTTACCTGCACCTGTACTTCCATGAGCAACATAATCTGCCTTGATTTCCTTTGCATAGTTAATAATAGCTATTGCCTGGAAAATACGTTCCGAACTTACAGAAATAGGGTAAGTTCCGTTACGAAGGACATTACCAAATACCATATATTTGATGCTCTTTTCATAATATTCCTGAGTTACATCAAGAGTTACATGCTTTACAGCACCTAGTTTATAAGCCTTGTCTTCAATTACTTTCAACTCTTCATCGCTAAATCCGCCAGTATTAGCTACAGCAGTATATACTTCGTATCCTTTTTCTTCTGACAAATACTTTGCACAAAATGAGGTATCTAAACCACCACTAAATGCTAAAACCACCTTCTCCTTTTTCATATCTATCTAATATTTTATAACCTTATTTATTTTCTGATTCTTCTCCTTTTCCTGTCTCTTCTTTATCCTTTTTTTTATTATTAAAAGGATCCTCCGGATGTTTTGCAGGATCGTAAAGCATAGCAGTACAAATACATTTTGTTCCGCCTGTTCTTTGAAGAATATCGTAATTAACACAACTCTGACAACCTTTCCAGAAAGCCTCATCATCAGTAAGTTCAGAGAATGTTACAGGAACATATCCTAATTCTGAATTAATTTTCATTACTGCTAAGCCAGAAGTCAAACCAAATATTTTAGCTTCCGGAAAACGTTGGCGTGAAAGTTCGAATGCACGGCGCTTGATTTTCTTTGCCAGGCCATGACCACGGAATTTATCAACAACAATTAATCCTGAATTGGCAACAAATGCTTTGTTGCTCCATGTTTCTATATAGCAAAATCCAGCAAACTCATCTCCGCAAAGGGCTATAATCGCTTTCCCCTCAATCATCTTTTGTTTTACGTATTCAGGAGAGCGCTTTGCAATACCGGTTCCGCGAACCTTAGCAGCTGCTTCTATTGTGTTTAAAATAATGTCAACGTATGGAATATGACTCTCGTTGGCTACAAGAATTTCAATATTGATTTCCATTTTTTCCTTTAATGTTATATTTTTAGTGTTATTATGTAGATTAAATATTCGGAATAATCTGAGATAATGACTGTCTTATTTCATTTCGGGAATAGCCGTCCCTGAAAACCAACAATATTGTATCATCTCCTGCAATAGTGCCAATAATATCCTTATATTCACGATTATCGATGTCATAAGCCAGACTACTTGCATATCCGGGGCGTGTTTTTATAACAGCCATATTTCCGGAAAAATCAATAGATTTAAAACCGCTCTGCAACAACATCTCACCGGCACTAGACACATCAATTGTCCTTTTATACATGGTGTCATTCGGTAAAACATACACATAGTTACCATTTGTTGTGGCAGCTTTTGCAACTTTCATTTGTTTCAAGTCCCTTGACAAAGTAGCTTGTGTAAGTTCATAGCCTTCCTTAGCTAACTCTTGAAGCAGCTCTTCCTGACTACCTATCTCTTTACTAGAGATAATCATCTTTATCGAATCTAATCGTTTACTTTTGTTCGTCGTCATGTATAATTATTCTAATTTGCCTGCAAAAGTATACATTTTATTGAATATAAAATGCATAATTCGAGATTTTTTTTAGTTTTATGCATAAAAAATAGTATAAAAAACGAATAAGGATTATTTTTAGCGCTTATTCCGGAAAGAATATACACTTTTCATTCATGATAAAATTCAAGGCTTTTTGTATAACAACAAACTAAGAGATTTATAAGTTCAGATATCTTAATACTACATACATGGAGAATATATATAAAAAACCACGAACATATTTAGGGGATAAACATGTTCGTGATCAGTACCAAACATCTGCATGTCTGGGGAAAAATAGCTTTATGCTTTTTCTAATATACGGTTTATGGGCATATTAGATACAGGAATCAGAATTTATATCCTACAGATAATGAATAGCAAACGTTTTTTGCATCCTTAAATCTGGATACATCTTTAAGAATTTTCTTCAACCCTGATGAAGCATTCAAGCCTATTAAAAAGTTCCTTACCTCAAGTGTTGTACCCACTCCAAAGCCATAGTCAAATCTGTCATCGGAAAGAGATCTGTTCTCAAAATTATTACGATTTCCGAAAATATTCTTCTCAACTAAGGTTGTTGTTTCCGATGTATAGATCTCATCTTTATATTTGCCGCCAAGAGCATAAGCCATATATGGACCTGCACTGATAGCTAATTTCACATTATCTGAAAGGCGATATTTGTAAGCAGCCATAATTGGCAGTTCGATATATTGCGGATTCAAAGTCGTTTTTTCCTGACTTTGATCATACTTGGCCCCTTTAGTTATAAACAGCACAGAAGGTTGAATGGATAATCTTTTGCTCAACGCATAATCCATACCTACTCCAAACTGATAATTAAGTTTGAGCTGAGAACCATTTATGTCCTCTCCCGCAAAAGAACTAAAGTTTATACCTCCTTTTACATTCCATGAAATTTGTGCAAATGTTGTGACGGATACAATCGCAAAGATTGCTAAAACAAAAATTTTCTTCATACTTTTTTGTGTTTTAATGTTTACTCTTTCCCCCTAAAAAGAGCAGTGATTAATTGATTTTTGAAACAAAGACAAAACTCCAAACTAAGAAATCTGTGTTTGTGAGTCTGTTTTTGTAGCAACCTTCCATCTTCTTTGCAGGTACAAACATAAAGTAAAATGATTATATATGGGTATAAAATGTAAAACCAAAAGGAATACTTTAAACTTAAAAACGTTATTTATCCTTTCTTTAACACTTCTATAAAAAAAGCCCTCGTTAAAGGGCTCTAAAGTCTAGACTTATTGAATAGCATTACCAGAAATTACTTTTTATGATATATAATATTCGCAAAAACCTTTCACCAATAAATAAAAAGCATTGGTGAATAAATAAAATTCATTGGCCAATAACCGGACAGCGATTGCTCAATAATTTATGCCTGATAATCGGATTACATTATTTCGCATTCCGACAAAAATCAAATAAAACAAAAAATATCCATCACTCCCTCACTATTCTTAATAACATCCTCATTAAATGATAATTAAGTGTGATGGATGCATTTTTGCCCCTCACTAATCCCTCACTAATCCCTCACTTTTTTAAACCGTTTTTTCTTTCATTAAACAGCCAAAACGCCATCATACCAAAAATAATAGCTATAACAGCACTTGCCCAGATTGGTACTGTAATGCCATTAACTTCAACTGGTACTGCGAATGTATAACGAATAAGTTGTAAAAAGGCAAATATTAAAAGAATAATGCCACAGATAAGAGATGCCGGTCGTTTCATAATTTAATCCTCCCATAATATTAAACCTTGTTCACTAATTATATATCGATGAAAAGAATATTATATTTCTACACTAATAACAAAACGATACGAATTTAAGTTCTGTATTTTTGCCTGATTTCCTTAATTTAGAGGATAAATAGAGAAAAGAATTCATTAAAAAAGCAGACAGGAGCAAAACAAGAGGTACTTTTTGAGAATAAAAAAAGAGAACGCAAAGCACAATTTGCACTTTACGTTCTCACCAACATCTAACCAATCACTTTTAACTCTCAAAATATCTGGAAATACCTATTTCAATTCAAAAGAAACTTTTGATCGGATATCTGTAGAAGAAGCACCTACAAGGGCTTCAAACATTCCTGGTTCTGCTATCCACGAGTGCTTAGTATCATCAAAGAAGCTTAAATCTTCTTTAGAGATAGTAAACGAAACCTTTTGCTCTTCACCTGCATTTAGCTGAATCTTCTTAAAGCCTTTCAACTCTTTTACCGGACGAGGAAGAGAAGATTTTAAATCACTAATGTATAGTTGAACTACTTCCGAGCCGGAACGTTTACCTGTATTTTTAACTTTTACGCTAACGGTAAGCTGCTCATCTGCAGTTATTTTTGATTTATCTATTTCTGCTTTTCCATAAGCAAAGGTTGTATAACTCAGGCCATGACCAAAGCTAAACAATGGTTTGGCTTTCTGTTTATCAGCCCAACGGTATCCCACAAAAATATCCTCTTTATAGGTTTGTTCCTTGCCATCGCCCGGATAGTCACCCATAACAGTGACACCGTTATCTTTCAGGCTTACCGGAATGGTAAAAGGTAGTTTACCCGATGGATTTACATCGCCCATTAATACCGAAGCAATGGCATTTCCTGCTTCCGTTCCGCTATACCATCCTTCTACAATAGCAGGAACCTCTTTTGCCCAGGGCATTGCTACTCCATTGCCAGTAAGAAGCACAACCACAAGATTAGGATTGGCTTTTGCCAGTGCGCTGATCAGTTCATTCTGATTATAGGATAACTCATATTCCTTACGATCTACCCCTTCGCAATCCTGATGTTCATTTTTGTTCAGCCCACCAAAGAAAAGAACAATATCCGCATTTTTAGCTGCAGCAACGGCTTCCTCTCTTAATGCCTTTGCGTCTATCACTTTCTGTTCGGGCGCTTTGGCACCTTTCACGTCCTGTTCGGCTACGGCAGGTGATTCGTATCCCGGAGCATAAATAATTTCGGCCTGTGATCCGATTCGTTGTTTTAATCCGGCCAAAGGAGACTGCTCATATTTGGCTTTCAGAGAAGAGCTTCCGCCTCCGATGGTCATTCTTTTAACGGCATTCTCACCGATAACGGCAATTCTCTTCACCTTTGCTAGGTCTACCGGCAAAACGTTCTTGTTGTTCTGCAATAAAACGATGCCTTCCTGAGCAATTTTTCGTCCCGCCAAAGCATGTTCCTCAGTTCCGAACGAGCCAAATGGACGGTTTTTATTCATGGTAGTACGGAAAATCATCCGAAGAATATTCCGTACTTTCTTGTCCACCTCTTCTTCTTTGACTTCACCCGAACGAAGTAATTTCAAGAACGGCATGACCAGATAATAATTATCGTATGCATTGCTGGCACTCCAATTCAGTCCGTTGGTCCAGGAGCCAAACTCCATATCCAGTCCATTGTAAATAGCTTGTTTTGTATCATGCACACCTCCCCAGTCGGAAACTACCACACCATCAAATCCCCATTCTTTGCGAAGAATGTCGTTGAGTAAATACTGATTGTGGCAACAATGTTCTCCTTTGTATTTATTATATGAACCCATTATAGCCCAGGCTCCCCCTTTTTGAACAGCTGCTTTGAAGGCAGGAAGGTAGATTTCATAAAGTGCACGATCGCTAACATTTACGTTGATATGGTCTCGGTCTACTTCCTGATTATTTAATGCGAAGTGTTTCACACAAGCTGCCACTCCATTCTTCTGAACTTCCTGGATATAAGGAACGACCATAACCGAAGACAGATAAGGATCTTCCCCCAGATACTCAAAATTTCGTCCGTTAAGAGGAGTGCGGTATATGTTTACACCTGGTCCCAATAACACATTTTTGTTGCGGTAACGAGCTTCTTCACCAATAGATTTGCCGTAAAGTCCAGACATTTCGGGATTCCAAGTAGAAGCCAAACAAGTAAGTGCCGGAAAAGCTATGCATGAATCGTTTGTCCATCCTGCAGTATTCCACTCATCCCAGAATACTTCGGCACGAATACCGTGCGGACCATCGGTACACCACACCTCAGGTATTCCTAAACGTGGCACACCTGCCGAGCTGAACTTTGACTGTGCATGACACATAGCTACTTTTTCCTCCAGTGTCATACGTGAAAGAGCATCCTCAATTCTTTCTTCAATCGGTTTTTTATTGTCTAAATAAACAGCTTTTTTCTGCTGTGCAAACAGCGGAACTGATAAAAGAGCGAGACTTAAAACAACTAATTTCTTTATTTTATTCATGACTAATGATATATAATCAATTATATAATTACGGTTTCATACCCAAAGCTTTAATATATCCTTCATTCTTTGTACAAGACTTGAATTTGCAATTTTCAATAAATTCAGCTAAGGCTTTCTTTACTAATTCCTGATCAGGGCGGGCTTCTCGTATCTGTTTAAAGTTTCCACGAGGTTGCTCTGTATATTTAATGATCATATCCCAGTTTTCCGGTTCTTTAATTTTCACCATACAACTGCTGGTTTTTAGTTTTTTGTAAGGCCAGAAATGCCATCCCATGTTATTTTTTTCCATCAAACTACGAAAGGCATTAACCCATGCATCAGTATTTTCTCCTGTCTCTCCCATATAAAGCGGAAGATTTACCTTATTGCGAAAGTCAATTAAATCCTGCAGGTTAGTCTGAAGAGTATCACACCAATAACGATGGCAGGTATACATCATATTCGAATCAAACTTTGAATCATTAAAAACTTTAAAGTTTCCATCCCATTGTGCACCACCCAATAACACAATATGATTTTTATCAACTTCGCGTATTGCTTTTACTGCTAGTTTATAAACAGGTTCCAGTTGTGCATTTAATTCCTCCATATTATTAAAATAAGGAGCAAGAGGTTCATTCAACAAGTCATAACCTAAGATTACCGGTTCATTTTTATACCTGGCAGCTATTTTCTTCCATATTTCACAAAATAGTTGCTGACTTTCTTTGCTGGAGAAAAGCCACGGATAGCCATAACTATCATCAATATTATCACCAGTTTGTCCACCCGGAGCATCATGCATATCAAGAATAACATATAAACCGGCATCTCTACACCAACTTATCAAGGAATCTATTCTGGCAAATCCATCCTGATTTTTACTTAATCCCATATAGTCCTCATCAGTAAACAACTTATAATGGAATGGCAAACGGATAGAATTCATTCCGGTTTCCTTGATATAATTAATATCCTCCCGAGTTACATAATTATCTTTAAAATCTTTCCAGAATTGATTAACAACATCCGGCCCCACCATTTCACGAAGAGCCTGATCAATTAACCTCGCGGAGCTAACTTCTTTAAAGGAAAACATATATCCTTCGGGATTCAGCCAATTACCAAGGTTTATTCCCTTAATAAGAAATGTATCTCCATTTGGTTTCTTTAGATTCTGTCCATCAACTTTAATAAAAGAATTAGAGGAAAGATCATGCATTGTTTTAGGTTGACAACCAAACAAGACTAGCAGCAAAAAGAAAAAAGAAACTATATTTTTCATTTTATTCTACTACTTTAAAATCAGCAGAAATACCTTCCTGACTATTTGTTCCCACCCAAAGAGTAAAATCACCGGGTTCAACTTCCTTTTTCATATCTATATTCCAGAAAGCAAGGTCCTCTACTGGAAGTGTAAAAGAGATATTTCTTGTCTCTCCTGGTTTCAATGTAACACGGGTAAAACGCTTTAATTCTTTCACCGGACGAGTTACCGAACCCACTTTATCCCGAACATATAGCTGAGCCACCTCTGTTCCTTCATATTTCCCCGTATTCTTTAAATCAAAAGTAACCTCTATCTGACCTTTAGAAGTAAATTCAGTTGCAGAAAGTTTTAGATTATTATACTGAAAAGTGGTATATGAAAGACCATATCCGAATGGGAATAAAGGGTCGAAACCTGCATCCATGTAGAAAGATGTACAACCCAAAGATGTCTGTCCGGCTCCCACCTCAATATTATCGAGTAATGTTTCTTTTTTTGTAGCAGGACGACCCGTATTGTTGTGATTGTAATACAATGGTATTTGTCCCACTTCTTTGGGGAAAGTTACAGGAGTTTTTCCGCTAGGAACAGATTTTCCAAAAAGAAGATCAGCAATAGCCGGTCCGCCCATTGTTCCCGGGTGGAAAGAATAAAGCACTGAATTAGACATTTCAACTTCTTTTCCAATAGTAAGAGGTCTTCCAGCCATTACAACAGTAACCAACGGTTTACCTGTTTCAGCCAACGCTTTAATCAAAGCGCTCTGAGCGCCCAGAAGATGAAGATCGGCCAAACAGTGGGCCTCACCGGAAAGTATCGCTTCTTCGCCAACAAAGGCAAGTACTATATCGGCTTTTCTTGCTGCATTGACTGCTTTTGAAATATTTTCTGTATTCTTATCACGAGTATATGCTAAAGCTGGTTCATAAATAATCTGCACTTTGTCTCCATACAACTGTTTCAAAGCCATAAGTGGCGTCTGCGTTTTTGCCTTTTCTCCATCAAAAGCCCATGTTCCCATCTGTTCGTAAGGAGCATCAGCCATCGGACCAACAACAGCTATCGTTTTTACAGATGAATTAATTGGCAATGTATTATCATTTTTCAGTAATATAGCCGACTGAGTAGCTGTTGCTTTTGCTGCATCCAGATTATCTTGAGAATACATTACAGAAGGAGCTTTTTCATTAATATAAGGGTTATCAAACAATCCTAAACAATACTTTATACGGAGAATATTACGAACAGCATCATCAATTGTTTTTTCTGTCACTTTATTCTCTTTAATTAGTTCTTTCAGGTGATTCATATACGTATAGCTCACCATTTCCATATCAACACCAGCATTTATAGCTTTCATTGCAGCCTCTTTATCGTCGGCACAAAATCCATGATTAACCATTTCCTTGATGGAAGCCCAGTCAGAAACAACAAACCCATCAAAGCCCCATTCATTTCGTAAAACAGTTTTCAGAATAAAAGGATTGGCAGAAGAAGGAACGCCATCATTATCATTAAATGAAGTCATAAATGTAGCAGCGCCTTGCTTTGCAGCAGCTTCGAAAGGAGGTAAATAATCATTCCTGAGCTGACGTTCAGTAAGATGTGTCGAGTTGTAATCTCGTCCTCCTTCAACAGCTCCATAACCTACAAAGTGTTTTGCACAAGCAAGAATGGAAGTCGGATCTTTTAAAGAGTTTCCCTGAAAACCTTTAACCATGGCAACGCCCATTACTGAAGTAAGATAAGTATCTTCCCCACAACTTTCGGCAATTCTTCCCCATCGTGCATCACGAGAAATATCGATCATTGGAGCAAATGTCCATCGGATGCCCACGGATGAAGCTTCTTTAGCCGCAACCCTTGCACCATCTTCCACAATCTGAGGATTAAAAGAAGCAGCCTGCCCCAGAGGAATAGGAAAAATAGTCTTAAAGCCATGAATCACATCGCGGGCTATCAGTAAAGGAATGCCCAATCTCGATTCCTCTACAGCCAATCGTTGCAATGCATTCACACGAATCGGATCTATTTCATTTAATATTGAACCAACCTCTCCTTTCTTTATCGACCTACTCATTTCTTCAAGATTACCGGATGAACTTATTTGATTCATCTGCCCAATCTTTTCCTCAAGCGTCATTTTTGATAACAAATCTTCTACCTTTTTTTCTATTTGCCCGCCTTTCAGGTTTTTCGCTTCAGTACAACCAACTGAAGAGATAAAAAACAGGCAAATAGAAAACACTAATATTCTTTTCATAATGTCATGCTTTAATATTTTAGAAACTTCTGGGTAAACAAGCTTTTCCCACTGTTTGCAGAAACCAGATAGAAACCTTTCGGCCAAGCTGAACAATCAATTTCAGATACAAGATCTGTAGTTTCTATTTTTCTTATTATTCTGCCTTTTATATCAGTAACCGATAAACGATGAATACCTTCTTCTTTAAAGTTTACCTGCAGTAGGTTACTGATATTATTAAAATTTGAATCAATTAATTTTTCTTCTTTGGTTTCATTTATGGCTGTTGTATTTTGGTATACTCTCACATAATCTATTTCGTAAGTTGCAGGAAATATATTAGTGTCGACTCCCATCGTTCCGCCCCAGTTTCCACCTACAGCAAGATTTAGTTTTAGATAGAAAGGCGCGTTAAACGGCCAGGTATCTTTATTATTCGTACCATCATTACTAAATGTAAAATAGTTATAGCCATCTACATAAATGCGAATTTTTTCTTCAGTCCAAAGCAATGCATAGGTATGAAATTCAGTTTCTGCATTTTGAATTATTTTATTGCTAGTACGCTGCGTTCCAATACTATGATTATAACTCATTGTATGTATGGAACCATGCACTCTGTTAGGATCATATCCCACATATTCCATGATGTCTATTTCTCCATCAAGCGGCCAGCTTTGAAAATTCTTGGGTAACATCCAGAAAGCAGGCCAAGTTCCTTTCCCTGTAGGCATTTTGGCTCGCATCTCAAAATAGCCATATTTCCAGCTTTGCGCAGTATTCATACGGATAGATGCATATTGTGAGGAACCAATATTTTTTTGAATGGCTTTTATTTTAAGAGTTCCATTACTAATAGCCGCCAATGTATCGCTTCCATTTATACCCGCAACATAATATTGCAGCTCATTATTTCCCCAACCACCATTTCCGGTTTCGTACCACCACGAATCATTATTGGCCCGAACAATTGGTTTGCCATCAACCGAAGGATCATTAAATTCATCGGCCCATACAATATTATATCCGCTTGGAGCCTGAGCTAAAGTATTTAGCAGACCGAAACCGCAAAAGAAGAAAAACAAATAATACTTTATTCTTTTATTCATAAATTGAAGAATTAAATAGGGGCAGCAATAAAGCTCGCCCCCATTCATACTAAAACAACTGATTATTATTCACTAAATGAAAAGTCATCGAAGAAGAATATACCAGGAGCAGCATGTCCTTCAGCACCAAACTGGATTACAATCTTATCGTAATCAGTTCTGTCTTTCACTGTGCTAAAATCAAACTCAAGACTCAGCCATTTATCTTTTGCCAGATTTGCTTTAACAATTTCTGTCTGAGTGGTATATGCATTACCTGCCAATCCATTATTCTGAAGTTTAACAGCAACCTGTGATTGCAACTGATTTATTGTCACCCAATCTCCGGCTGTTGCAAAAGTATCATCATAATTATTATAAGATGGAATAAATACTTTCATTCGAACCTTATTAACCTTTGACAGATCAAACTTATATCCGGATACAGTATAAGAAAGATTTGCATAAAATGCAGTACCCTTTTCGTACAAGTATACTTTAGAGGAAGGATTTAATCCGGTTGGTGCAGGATTTGAATAATTAGCAGAAGAATGTGTTCCCATATCCTGAGGTACAAAAGCAAGCGTAGTTGTAGCTGATTCGAAATTATCGTTCAAGGCTATTGCTTTTAATGGAACCACTGGTTTTACATTTTTTTCTTTAGGAACCAAACGATACCACCATCCATTGCCTGACTCAACAGAACTTGTACATTTTATATACATCACATCATCTGTAAGAGTTATAATCTTATAAGTAGAAGTTCCGGCGAAATGTCCAAAGAAGGCGCCATCACTTAACGTTATTGTCTTATCAGCTTCATTCAAACTAAATGTATAACTTGCTTTTGGCTGGTATACTACATCATAATCTCCAGCAGTTGGATTTAAAACAGCATTACCATATCCTAAAGCTTTCAATCCGGCAACACCATTAGCATTTGTATATACCGATCCGTTGTTTTTCCAGGTCATCTTAACACCAACTTGAGTAAAAGTAAATTCCTGAGTATAAAGACTTGAACCATCTTTTCCACCTGCAGGGCAACTCCACCAGGAAGGACTATCACCACCGGCAGGGCCTACACCAAAATGTCCATCATTATATTGGTCAAATACCCACGTCTTTCCCTGAAGGTTACTTGCTCCACCTGTTAGCGCATTATACATTGGAGTATTTAATAATGAAAAATCATTTTTTGCAATTGTAATTGCTTTAGAAATCGTAGCTGACCCACCACTTGTGTATAGTGTCATAGTCACTGTATAAGTTCCGGCCATAGGATACTTAGAAGAAGAAGCTTCTCCCTTCGCAGTACTTCCGTTACCTAAACTCCAGACAGCAACTCCGCTGATTTCTGAAGTATTTGCAAATTCTATTATATTAGCATTTGAAGTAGAAGGAGTTGCCGTAAATGACAGCTGACTTTCTGTAGGAGTTTCTCCCAAAGCATAATCGGTGCTTTCCTGAGGATCGCAAGAAGTAAGAGCAAAAACTGTCACTATTGCCCACAAACTATATTTAATTATATTTTTCATATCTCTAAATGATTAAAATTAATATCCGGGATTCTGAACCAAAGCAAAATCGCTTCCTGCAGTTTTATCCATTTCAGCTTGTGGAATAGGCAGGTATTTCTTGTTATCATTCCATGTACGTGTACTAAGCGCTGTTGATTCTGTCAGCAAGCTTGTATCGCCCCAACGAACTATATCCCAGAAACGAAGACCTTCGCCCAAAAATTCACGGCGACGTTCTAACTTAATATTTGCAGTTGTAGCAGGTATTGAACTATCTTTCCCAAATGCACGTTTTCTGATCTTATCAAGACAAGATTGAGCTGTAACTCCACCTACAGCAGCTTGTCCGTTCATTACAACCATTTCCGCATAGTTAAGAAGTACTTCTGAGTAACGGAAAATGCGGAAGTTATTACAATAGTTCAAGTCTGTATCACCTTGTGGATTGTATCCTACGCGAGCTGCATATTTCGCCTGGAATAGACCTGTATTCTGGAAACGAGCAGAATACTTATCAGATTCCCATTTATTAATAGAACCTTCACGACGAGTATCGCCATCTTCATACACATTCCATGCTGCCTGACGAACAGGACCAAATCCCCAACCACCTTTAAAATCACCGGTTTTTGAACCTGAAGATAAATTGTTAGGAGATATAAAAGCTGGTAGATTAGTTCCATAACCACTCCAACCACTACTCCATGTTTTGCCTTCTGGTAGCTGATTACTTTCAAAAATAGACTCTTTACAGAATTCATTTTCATCTAACCACATTGATGCAAAATCTGTCATCAAGTCATATTTTCCACTATTGATAATCTCAGCCATATCTTTTGTCACATTTCCATATTGTGAATTATCTTTCTGATACATCACAACACGTGCTTTCAACATCATTGCGGCAGCCTTAGTAACACGTCCTAGATTTGCTCCAGAGACAGCCATCGGAAGCTTGTTATCAGCAATTGCAAAATCTAAATCAGTAATGATTTTATTATAAATTTCATTTGCCGTATATTGCTTTGCCATATACGGAGCTTCGAGCGGTTCTTCAAAATAAGGAATGTTTCCCCAGAACTTCCAAAGCCAATGCATATAATAAGCACGAAGGAAATGAGCTTCAGCTTTGTATTGATTCAAGTTGGCTTCAGGTACACCTACTGCATTTTCACATGCAATAATAGCATTGTTACAACGTGCAAGACCACTATAGAATATAGACCAAAGTCCATCAAGATCTTCTGCTGGTGTAGAGGTAAATAAAGAGAGTAAATACAATTGATGTTGATCACTTGCATCACCACCACCTTTATAAATATCGTCCGAGCGTAAATCAGACATTAATGAAAGACTGTTATAATTGTTATTTGCATAACTATCAAACAGTAATATTTGATAACAAGACGCCAGATTTGATTTTATAGCCCCTTCAGTAGCTGCACCACCAGCCTGTTGAGATTCTGTTGGATAAACAGTTAAGAAGTCGTCACCACAAGAGGTTAGAATAAAAACTCCAAGGATGAGTAATAATGATGACAATTTATACTTTTTCATAATTATATATAGTTTTTCGAAGGTTAAAATGTAATATTAGCACCTAAAGAAATTGTTCTGGCTTGCGGATACATACCACGATCCACACCAATATTGGTATAACTAGATGCAGCAACTTCAGGATCAAAGCCATCATATCCTGTAACGGTTAACAAATTCTCTGCAGATACATATAGTCTCAACATTTGAATAGATGCCTTTTTTGTAATCCGACTAGGCAAAGTATAACCAAACTGAGCTGTTTTGAGACGTAGATATGTGCCATCTTTTATATAAAGATCAGAAGAACGCCAGTTTCCATTTGGATTAGCAGCTGTTACACGAGGTATTTTATTAGAAGTACCTTCACCAATCCAGCGATCAAGAATCCAGGATGGACGATTATTCTTTGGAATATCTGTACGTTGTGCAAAGTCAAAAACATCATTACCAATAGTTCCCTGGAAGAATAGATTTACATCAAATCCTTTCCAATCTGCAGCTAACGTAAAACCATAAGTCCAGTCGGGCATACCCTTACCTATTTTTGTTCTATCATCATCTGTAATTTTTCCATCACCAATAACATTCCCTTTTTCATCTACAGCACCACCAATATCGCGGAAACGAACGTCTCCTGGTAGAGCTGCCTGTCCATATTGAGAATTATAAGCATTAGCTTCTGCCTGATTTTGAATGATTCCATCTGTATGGAATCCATAGAAGTACGGGAATACATCACCATTCTTTCCTTTAACGAAAGAACCAACACCTGCTGTTGAATTAGATTGATAGATTGCTTCTCCTGAAGCATTACCTAATTTTATAAGCTTGTTTTTCAGATAAGATGCATTAGCCGATATTGAATAATTAAAATCACCAACTTTATTTTTCCATCCAAGTTCAAACTCAAGACCACTATTTTCCATATCACCAACGTTACCAGTTGGAGCACTTTGACCAACATAAGAAGGAATTGGCAATTCCATCAACATACCATTAGTTTTCTTTTTGAAATAGTCAAAGCTGAAAGTCAAAGCCTGGTTAAAGAAACGTGCATCAAAACCAAAATCGGTTTGTTCTGATTCCTCCCATTTGATATCCTGATTAGCAATTGCAGCCGGAGAGCTACCATACTGCATTGTTCCAGATGTTTCACCGACAGAAGTTGGATCTTCACTAACTTGGTAACTACCACCGAAATAATAGTTCTGACCACCTGTCATTAATGAAGTATATTTAAAGTTTCCAATTCTTTCATTACCATTCTTACCCCAGCTGAAACGAAGTTTTAATGTATTAAACCATTCTGGGCGATTTTCCATAAATGCTTCATTACTTACATTCCATCCTAAAGAAAAAGCAGGGAAAGTTGCCCACTTATTCCGAGCACCAAAGTTTGAAGAACCATCACGACGAATTGTAGCCTGAACCATATACTTTTCGTCATAGTTATAATCAAATCGTCCAAAGTAAGAAGCTAATGTATAAGCAGAGTAGCCACCAGTACCGCCCCATACTCTTCCTAATTTTGCATCTGCTATTGCAGAATTAATATTTGCTTTGCTAGGATCTGTTTCAAGCAAGTCGCGGTCGTTACCACCCAAATTACGATAAGTATATTTTTGTGCAGACTGACCAAGAACTAATGAAAGATTATGCTTTTCTGCAAATGTTTTCTTATAAGATAAAACATTTTCAACCTGCCATCTATAACCACGATTCATTTCACTTTGAACAGTACTATAGTCTAAGGATTTTCCCTGAACAGCGAGAAAGTATGGATATGTATATGAATCATACCCCCAGAAAGCAAGATCGGCACCGTAACTACTCTTGAACTTCAGTCCATTCATTATATCAATTTCGCCCCAGAATGTTGCAACTATCTTATCAGAATTATTAATTCCTGCAGTTGGTTGATTAAGCATAGCTACAGGGTTAGCAATTTCCTGGAAACCTGTAGGAGGAATAGAAAATACATTGCCATTCTTATCTTTTACAGCATTTGGATATTGTGCCAGAATTGCAGCAGCAGTTGCCTCATCAGCATAAACAGGAACTGTTGGATCAAATGTTAAAGCACTACCAAGGATAGAACCATATTCGGAGTTAGTCTCAATGCCTGTGGATTTACTTCTTGAATAACCTACGTTCATTCCAACTTTAACATTATTCAGAAAACTACGACTTTTATCTTCAAAAACATTATATGTACCATTAGTACGTACGCTCCAACGGTTGTAATTAGATTTATCATAATTACCTCCTACAATACCAGCCTGATCATAATAACCTAATGAAAGGAAATACGAAGCCTTTTCAGTACCTCCACTAACATTTACCTGATGATTCTGTATCGGTGCATTTTTATAGAAAGTTTCTTCTTGCCAATCAGTACCCTTTCCAGCTGCATTAACTTCATCTTGAGTATAATAAGGTGAAAGACCATCATTAATCTGTGACTCATTCATTATCACCATATATTCCTTCGCATTAAGCACAGATTTCTTTTTCCATGGGTTCTGCCAACCATAACTAACATTGTAGTTTATTGTTGCTTTGCCAACACTACCGTTCTTAGTGGTAACCAGAACAACTCCATTAGCAGCACGTGCACCATAAATAGCAGCAGATGCAGCATCTTTCAAAATTTCTACAGATTGAATATCAGCCGGATTAAGATAATTAATTCCACCTTCAACTGCCATACCATCGACAATAAAAAGAGGATTACTATTGTTGATAGTACCAATACCACGAATACGAACATGAGAATCGGCACCTGGTTGACCTGATATTTGAGTAATTTGTACACCAGAAACCTTACCTTTCAATACATCTTCAACACGAGAAGGATTAGCAGTCTTCAGTTCTTCAGAGGTTACGCGACTAATTGAGGCTGTTACCACACTCTTTTTCTGGACACCATATCCTACAACGACTACTTCATCCAGTGTTTTTGAATCTTCTGTCAAAATAATCCGTAAAGGTTTGGTATCAGAAACCACAACTTGCTGTGATTTATAACCAACATACGAAATAACTAAAGTACTCTTAAGAGGTACCGAAAGTGTAAACTGTCCGTCCAGATCTGTTATTACACCAATAGTGGTACCTTTTACCGCCACATTAACCCCTAGCAAGGGCGAATTATCTTCACCTGCCAGGACTACACCTTTAATCTGTATATTCTGGGAAAATACAGTAAGGGTAAAGCAAAATAAAAAAAGAAATGATAATAACTTTTTCATAAGTATTATAATTAAGATTAACTATTTGAACGATGCAAACATAGTTAACAAGCGTTTATTTTAAACTATTTTCACCTATTCATGATTACGTCAATTAAAAAAAATAAATACGTCATCAACTCGTCAAAAAATAATATAATATTGATATTCAACAATATAACTATACGCAGATACATTTCGTCAGGTATATTAAATAACGTAAAACAGCATCGGCCCGATTATTGAATCGGGCCGATGCTGTGATTTCAAAAAATATAATTAGAGCTTGTTGGTTAAATAATCAATTAAACTTTCATCTCTCTCAAGTTCAAACTTCTTCCTTAGACGATAACGAATGGTCTCTACTCCTCTTAAAGAGATATTTAAAAGAGGAGCTATTTCCTTCGAGGAAAGATTCATTTTCAAATACGCACACATCATTCTTTCATTTGTAGAAAGGTCGGGATGCTTTTCACTCAACCGTTTCATAAAATTATTGTGTATAAGGTCAAATTGTTCTTCAATACGTTTCAGCACTTCGTCCGATTGTATATTTGAATCAATTTTGCTACCCACAACCATCAGCATCTGCTTTGGCTGTTTTGTGCTCTCTCCTTTCAGTGTAGATATTACTTTAAATAATTCATGCTTTATTTCAGTAAGCATCTCATTCTTCCTAACAAAGTTAATCATCAGATTTGCCATTTCCTGGCTCTTATGCTGAAGATCGTACTCCAGTTTTTCTTTTTCAAGTTCCATAATTTGGTGCTCTTTACGGGCATTTTCCTTTTCAAATTCTTTTTCTTTCTGGAATAACTCCCGATCTTTTTCAAGAACAGCCTGTTGTTTTTTACGTTTCACTCTTAAATCGTCCCATCTGTACAAATACCAAAGGAAGAACAAGAAAAGAATGAAATAGAACAAATAAGCTACCGACGATCTGTACCACGGAGGCAATACAACAAATTTAAATTCATCAATAGTGGCAGTTCCATCAGCGAAAACAGCCTCAACCTGAAATGTATACTCACCTTCAGCAAGATTACTAAATTCTTTGGTCAAAGAAGATGTATAATCGGACCACTCTTTCTGATCTTTGAATCTATAACGGAAACTAGCCTCCTCACCATGTGTAAACGAAAACAGATTATAGTCAAATCGGATAGAATTACGGTGATAAGGGATTTCGGGCACATAATTTTTGCCAAGAAAATTATCAGAATAGATGAGGCTATCGCTTGGATAAGTAAGATAAACTGCCCGAATATGAACTGCCGGACGCAGCAAAGGAGTCTTTTTTGATGGAACTTTTAAGAGAGCAAAACCGTAATCATTAGGAATAATCACTTCTGACTCTGATAATGGAACCAGCTTTTCAAATCCACTAACCAACTCAATAGAAGGGTGTTCTATTGAAAAAAAGGCTTTTCCTCCAAAACGTTTATATTTATCCAGACTAGCAATATCCACTTCCCCTTTACTTAAGCTCAATATATTATTTCCATACTGATAAATTTTTAAATAAGACTTCGTTCCGTTTAATAAATTACTCATTTCAGGAGATAGTTCCACAACATCTCTTGCAGCGTTATATTTATAAATTCCTTTTGGGGTGGTAAAATATATCTTATTAGCAATCTTGTTTACATATACATTTTTATTAGAAGGTAATCCTTTTTCTTTACCGTAATATTTTATCTGCCTTACACGAAAGTTTGCTAAGTCAAATTCTATGCGAAGCAATCCATTATCATTATTATGGAGCCATAAAACATGATCAGATTCAATTTCAAAGTTTTCTGCAGATTCATTCATTCCTTCAAGTTTCATTTTCGGCTTCCATTCTCCCTGTTCCTTTTGCATCAGATAAATTCCGTCATACATACCCAGCAACACTTTTTCCGGATTGTTTACCATCACCTTACAATTCCATACGCCAGATATCTTTCCGATGCGTTCCATTTTTTCTCCCTTTACTAAAAAGATGCCTCTATCGTGCAAACAAAAAACATCATTCCCCACTTTTGAGAGATCCCATACTTGTCCGCTCGATTGAGGAACCTGACTTATATTGATAACCTTATCACTTAATGATACTGGGTAATGAGTGTAATAAAGACCACGGTTGGTGCCCAGATAAAGATAATTATTTGAAAGAATAGCCGAGTATCCGGCACCATAAGAATATGGATAGGAATAAAGATTAGATAAAGGAGAATTCAGACATATATAATCAATTCCATTATCAAGTCCTGCCCAAAGATTGTCACGACAATCAAAACCTAAAGATAAAACTGTATTATTCTGCAAGCCATTATTCTCATTGAAATACTTAACCTGCATTGTACTAGTGTTAATCATAATAAGCCCCATGTGCACAGTGCCCAATGCAATTAAATTCTTCGAAGATGCTATAGAAAAGATTTCGTTCTGTGACATGAAAGCCTCAACTCCTGTAATGAATGGAATAAGCGTCTTCCCGTCCCAGTAATACAAACCATCATAAGCCGTAGCAATTATAACACCCTTTTTATAAGGAACAATTCCACGAATTCTTTTTGAATCAAGCTTTTCGGCTCCTGGTAAAGGGAAAAAAGTATTTCCAATAAGAATCCGGACTCCCTTATTAGTGCCAATATACAAAATTCCATTAACCAAATTGGAACAATCTATCTTACTATCTGCTGATATTAATGTATACTTTCCATTCAGGCATTTTAGCACAACTCCATCAGCCTGCCAATAAAGAATATTATCATTCTCATAAATTTTCCAGATGTTTCCAATAAAACGAAGAGGTTTCTTTACCGAATCGGACATACAATGATAAACCAGCTTGCCTCGTTCATCAGGTTCAAAATAGCCAAATTCATTGATTCCTCCAACATAGATCCTTTGTTTGGAGGAAGAGGGTAAAACCGATCGCACATCAGACCCATTATTTAAAGGGAATACTCCCCAACTGCTGCCATCAAACTGCAATAATCCATTTTTATTAGCGAAGTATACCCAGTTATTATTGTAAGATGCAATCTGCCAGGTTTGCGATCCTTTACCGTAAACCTCTTTTTTATAATTGATTATAAAATTATTCCAACTCGCAGATAATCTTATTACAGGAGCCAAAGAGAGTATTAAGAACAAAAAACACCTATTAAGGCTTTGTATTTTTACTTTCATGTATTATGATCTATTTTAGGCTAACAAATAAATGCAATACTACAAATGTATTAATTAGGACTAATAAATAAAACTATTTTATATCTTTTGTATTCATTAATATTTAAAACATTTATGAAATAACAGATTCATTATAGTAAATTTGGCACTCATTTAGAAAAAGAAAAAGACAATGACAGACATGGAGAAAATGGCCGCCGGAGAAGTTTATTGGGGCTTCAACCCGGATTTTGGGCCACTATTAGACAAAGGCCAGGATTTTTGTTTCCAATACAACCAAACACCCCAATCGGATAGAGAGCGTAAGCGTTGCTTGTTGGAAGGATTTCTACGAAAAGTAGGACGCAATGTCCTTCCCAACAGTCCTATAAATATAGATCTCGGTAATATGGAGATTGGAGACGATACCATTATCAACTTCAATTTTGTAGCATTGGACGAATCACTAATCAAAATTGGTAATAACTGCTTCATTGGTCCCAATTGCTCAATTTACACAGTAGTGCATTCGCTTACAGTTGAAGAAAGAAATCAGGGATATATGTATGCCAAACCGGTTACAATAAACGATAATTGTTGGTTGGGCGGTAGCGTGACTGTACTTCCCGGAGTTACCATTGGCGAAGGTTCAGTTATTGGTGCAGGCAGTGTAGTTACAAAAGATATTCCTGCAGGTGTGCTTGCATACGGCAATCCGTGCAAAGTAATCAGGCAGATTGACGAGGTGGCCGAAAACGACAAAAGCGACAAATAATTTACATTATCCATCGCTTTGTCGGAGTGAGGCGACTCGAACGCCCGACCCCTACGTCCCGAACGTAGTACGCTACCAACTGCGCTACACTCCGTTTTCTTTAGTGATACAAAAATAAAGCAAAAATTTGAATTATCTAATTATTTAAAGAAAAAAAATCAAAAGATGTTGGTAATTCCAAAAATATATCTATCTTTGCACCCGCAATGACAAAGAGGTGCCATAGCTCAGTTGGTAGAGCAAAGGACTGAAAATCCTTGTGTCCCCGGTTCGATTCCTGGTGGCACCACCTTAAAATCAGAGAGTTACATAACAATGTAGCTCTCTTTTTTTGTTTATATTCCTCCTATTTTACTCCAAAGTTAAACCATGAGTTAAACCGAGAGTTAAACCAGAAATGTTATGATAACAACGGTTAACATCTTGTGTTACAGGTCTAAAACTCTGTCTAATGGAGAAAGTCCTCTTATGATTCGCATCTGTAAAGATGGCAAGAAGAAGTACAAGAGCCTTGGTCTTTCATTAAATCCTATCTATTGGGATTTCAAAAAGGGAAAACCAAAAGTCAGATGTCCTAATAAAATAGCAATTGAAAAGCTGATTTCAGAGAAGAAAAGAGAGTTCACGGATGAGATAGTTAAACTAAAATCAGAGAATAAAGAGTTCACCACCAACACATTAGCTGATATAGTTTCAAATCCAGTTAAACCAAAAACTGTTGGAGAAGTGTTTCTAGCACAAATTCAGAGGCTCAGTGAAGAAAAAAGAAGAGGATATATGCTTTCCACCCAGCAGGTTTATAACTCCCTTATAAAGTTCAATAAGCACCTTAATATATACTTTTCAGACATAGACATTACTTGGCTAAGGAGATATGAAACTTGGTTAAGAAGTGAAGACATTGCAGAAAATACCATTGGAATAAGGTTCAGAACATTACGAGCAATCTACAATATAGCAATAGAAGAGAAGTTGGTAAAGTCTGAACTTTATCCGTTCAAGAGTTACAAGGTGTCTAAGCTTCATAAAGGAACAGCCAAACGAGCAATTACTAAGGAAGAAGTAAATAAAGTAATAACATACCAAGGAACTAACGAATACTCAAAACTGGCGGTAGACTTGTTTTCTTTCTCCTACCTAATGGGAGGAATCAATTTTGTAGATATAGCATATCTCACAAAAGAAAATCTGATTGATAACCGATTAATCTATACACGAAGAAAAACAAAGAAGCTAATTAAGCTACCTTTACAAGATAAGGCTGTAGAGTTGATAGAGAAGAACCATAATTCAGATAATCAGTACCTCTTCCCTATCCTATCCTCTTTTCATAAGACAGAACAGCAAAGAGCTAACAGAGTTCACAAAGTAATTACCAAAGTCAACACACGGTTAAAGGATATAGGAAAGGAATTAGAGCTTCCTATAGACCTGACTACCTATGTAGCAAGGCATTCATTTGCTACAGTTCTTAAACGCTCTGGAGTTTCAACATCAATCATTAGTGAATCATTGGGACATAGTTCTGAGAAAGTAACGCAGATTTATTTGGATAGCTTTGACAACTCACAAATGAATGATGCAATGAAAAACTTGCTTTAACCTTCAATAATCCTGCTCCCTAATAAAGAATAAAAAACCCTTCCTCAGTCCTAATAAAGGATTAAGGAAGGGTAAAATTAAATGTTACTATTCAGGAGAAGTTTCCGGAATAAGATCTTCTGTGTCGAATTTCTTTAGGTCTTTAGCGGTATATACAGGGTCTTTCATTTCTGAAAAGTAATCTTTATACTCACTAACTAAACCATTATCCAAAACATTGTAGGTCTGCCTCAAGCCATCAAAAGCAATGTGAGTTGAAACACTAAAGGGGTCTAACTTTACAGCTTGACAGTCTTTATTAAACTTCTTACTATCAAGCAAACGGCCAATACGCCTAACATACTCAGAAAGAAATTGCTCCTCTGTGTAATCTACTCCTTGCCTAGCTATTCCCGTACTAATAGCCAATTTCTTAGTTTCAGCTCCCCTGTCAAGTTGAGTCTTGAATATTGCTCTTGCCTTTTCCAAAGCTCTATCGAAAGGAAGTTTTACTTTTTTCCTTTTCGATTTGCCTGCATTAGGAGCTGACTTTTCAACAGGTTTACCACTTGCAACACCCTCTGCTGCTTTCATAACAACATTTTTTCCATCCTGATTCATAATAATATGATTTAGAATGTTGCCAATCTCGGGAGGCTAATCCTCGATACCTTCTGTTTCAAAACGTCTAACACAGGTTAGGCACTGTTAATCTTGTCTTGAAGTGGGCAGCTAGACATAAAATTACCCCCTCCTCAGTGTCAATGCACACTTATATAAAGACAAGTTTTATGCCAAAGTTATTATATGCTTGTCTGACATGACAATATTTCTTAGTTATGCCAGATTGACATCTTTAAAATCACTTAATCTGAAATATATTAAGCACTATCTTAGCATTTGAATCATAGTTGCTAAAGCTAACATAGCAACAAATCTACTATTTGAGAGCTAACATAGAATAAAATTATCAGCTTTTAAGCAAACATAGGATTCAAACTAAGAATATTCAGCTAACAGAAATTACTTTAAACTATCATTTTGTTACATCCTCGAAAATGATTACCTTTGTAATACGAAAATGAGAGAAGAAAACATACCAAATATGCTTCAAGAAACTCATATTTAAAAAGATCTTTTATTCTTCCCTGAATAAAACAACTCCAAAGATACATCTACTCATTTTTTTATAAAAGCTTAAAGGGATCGGTTTTACTATCACTTTATTATTTTATTTTGAATGCCGGATTTATTAATTGAGAAATACTTCTTCCCTAATAAAAGAATAATTCATATTTATTATCCAGTTTGAGTAGCAAACGAAGTCAGATTCAGATGCTGGATTTTCTGATTCAGAAACCACTTTATCCCTTATAAAGAATAATTTATTAAAAATTCCAGCAAACATTTCACAAGATTCATTATTTCATAAACAGAAATTTCACACTTAATGAAAAATGTAAATGTTATTAATGCACCCAAAAATGCTGTTTTCTTAAAAGATTTCATGACAGAGCTTCCAGCAGGGTTGTTTGATAAAGGTAAAACAGGCTGTGGTGGTACAGAATTAGCTATTAGTAATGATAAAGATATAATAATATTAATGCCATATAAGTCTCTTATAAAAAATAAGAAAGCTCAGCATGGAGAGGAAGTTATTGCAGTATTTGGCAAATCTGATAACTCAGAAAAGATTCAACCTGCCACAGATTCAGAAATTATACATTATGCTTTAAATAAAAACAAAAGAAAGTTTTTGGTCACTTACGACAGTTTTGTTCGCCTTGTTCAGCTCTTACAAAGTGCCGGAATTCCAGCATCATCGACATTCGATTTACTCATAGATGAATGGCACATTCTTTTTAACAGTTACATATTTAGACACTCAGCCATAAGAAGCGTTCTTGAAACTGCACCATCTTTTAAGAAAGTAACTTATATGACAGCGACTCCGATTGAAGATGAATTGATCTTAGAAGAACTTAAAGACATAAAAATAACACGAATAAAATGGTCAAACATAGAAAAAGTAAAGATGACACCTATACCGTCAAAATCACCAATGCACACTGTTGTCAAACACATAAAAGAAGCTCTTGAAGGTAAAATATTCGGGAATCTACATTTCTTTGTTAACAGCGTCTCTTTCATTGCTGAAGCAATCAAACAAAGTGGGTTAAAGCCTTCACTGGTTAAAGTTGTTTGTTCAAATGACAAGCATTTAGGTAAAGGGAATAAAAGTAACCAAAGTAAACTAGGGGACGATTATTTAATTGAGGAATCATTAGATCCAGCTAAGAAAATCAATTTTTATACTTCAACATGCTTTGAAGGCTGCGATATATATGATGAAAATGGACGAACAATTATAGTTAGCGACAGATCAAAACGGCAAACCCTAGTAGATATATCAACATTAGGAATTCAAATATGTGGTAGAATTCGCAACAGTAAATACAATAGAGAGGTACAACACATATTCACAGAATCAAGATACATTGACGTTACATTAGAAGAATTCATTGAGTCTACTAATAAAGCAATGTCTGTGACCGAGAAATGGGTTAATTCAGTGAATTCGCAAGATGAAGAAATTAGAAAGATTACGATAAATCTATTTAAGAGGAATCAAGATGATTCTAAGGAGATAAAATATGCAACTGTTGAGAACAATTATATCAAACTGGATAAAAACCTACTAAAAATTGATATAATGAACTTTAAAGTCATTAATCACTTATACAGTTCAAGGATTACATTGCAAAATGAATACGAAAAGAACGATTTCACTTTAGGAAAAGCTAAACCTGATACAGACAAACTGAAGGCAGATCCAAAAGCTAAGATTTCGTTCAAAAAATTATTTATCGAATACGAAGCACTTCGTTTAAAAGGGGGAATAACATATACACTTGGCAATATTGATGACCGTAAAATTTTAATTGAAAAAGAACGCCCCCTTATTAAAGAAGCTTATGAGAAACTAGGAGCAAAAAGAGTCAAAGAACTGAATTATGTTCAGACAAATATAAAACGAGAACTCATTAAAATTACTGATGCATCCAAAAGAAGTAAACTCAAAATGATATTAGATAAAGAATTACCTAAAATGACCTACATTACGGGAAGCGACGTAAAAAAGAAACTACAAACTTATTATGATTTACTAGGGATAACTGAAAAGCCCAAAGCTACAATTCTCCTTGAACTTTATGACGCTAAGAAGAAAACCATGAAAGTAAACAATAAAAGTGTCGACCATTTTATTATTATTAGAGATAAAATCCTTTAATAAAATCGAGAGCTCCAGATCACTAAAAAGGTCTGGAGTTTTTTTATACTCATATAAGTTTATCACATTACAAGAATCTCGATCGTTTGGTAGTTCTACTAAATGCCATTATAATTAGTAGCCAGTTAATTTTGCATTGCGATTGATATCTTTATCTGCATTGTAGAATACCCTATCAGCATTGACAAATTTAACATTCTTAGCATCACAAATCTCACGTAGTTCTTTTAAATAAGCTAGATACAAATCTTTCTGTTCGTCTATCTTCTTTGAACTAGTAAGTTTAGTAAAGCTATCAATACCTAAGATTCTACATACCCTTTGGTCAATAATCTGATAGATATTAGGATTTTTGAAACGGAGAATAGTAGAAGCCATTGCTAACCGAATGCCATCTGTTTTAAGTAACCCATCCAAAATCTCCAATGTCAAATCCTCATTCAGTTCTTTATCTGTAGGTCTGATCTGATTAATTTTATCCAGAGTTTCTTTGTCAATACGGAAATATCTGTTTAGTTTCCATAAAGCTATTCTGTTTATCTGGAATTCGTCAAAGTCTTCAGAATATTCATCTAGCTGCTTAGTTAAACTTCCTTGATAATCATACTTATTATATTCCTCTTTTAGCTCAAAGCCTTCATCAGCCAAAGTCTTTATCTTCTCCATATTCAATCAGTTTATATTAGTTGCAAGTTAATAAGAAAATTCTGATAGTGAACTCTACTAATAAAATATCCTTGATTTTTTTTACATCAGAATGCCTCAGACTAGACTAGAGTACCTTTAAAGCCCCCCTCCTAAGTTTATTAGAAAAAAAGCATTCTTCAAGGCATAGGGTGGGACACCCATATTTCCCAAAATAAAATAACTATTCTCCACACTTCTGACACACTCCTGACTTCTTTCTTAAATTCAAATACAAAATGCAGTTTCCTAAAAATGCAGCAATATATCCAACTATAAAATGGTCTCAGTAGATTCTATTCTATCAATAATCAGTTTAAAATTACCTTATGACTGCTTGTACTTCTGATTTTATTAGGTAGAAAAATTAGGAAACTTTCCTATTATAAGGGAATAGCAATTTTCATACCTTCATTGATTTACTGAATAGAATGCAAAATACATATCAATAATTTGTTTTAACAAGGATAACATTTATCAAGATAATTACTTATATTTGCATAAGTTCACATTTATCAGAAAATAATATCGAAATGAAAAAAATTATCGTTCTCGTCTCTTTTGTAGTCATACTCTTAGCTATGGTTATAACTTGCCCTACACCACAAGATCATCGTGAGACTATAAAAAGTGCAGTTCTTAGCTCTCAATACATGAAGGAGCAAAATGCTCTTATGGTTTTGTTAGAAGTTCCTATGCTTGATCAACTTCTAAATCGAGAAGTAAAAACTAATGACTATTTCTTCTTCTCTATCAGTAAAACAAAGGTGGAAAACAAACCTAGAATAGTATCATTCGGTGTGTTTAAGCATGTTTTTCTACTTTTCGATTTTGATAAATTTTCGCCAAAGAAAGATAATGTAAAAGCAACTAATAATTAAACTCTCAAAGATTATTAGTCAATGATTGATCTCAAAGGGGCTTCAACATAATCACCCTTATGAATACCAGTCCTTTTTGTTACAGAGATGGAATTGACTCTCCTTATATCATTATTGTCGGTTTCTACTAGTACCACTTTCTCTTCTAATTGATTAAGAGTCGCAGTGTTCTCTTCTGATAGTTTCTGAATATTATCTTCATTGCAAACCAAATCGGCAACTTCCCATAACAGTTTACAAGGTCCAGAAATAGGCTTCTCTTCTGAATTGATTCTAGCACTTCTAATTAGAATACTCAAATAGTAGTTACCACTTGAGATACAAACATCAATGCCGCCATAATTCCAGAAAAGAATTGCATTCTCTTTCTTCTTCCCTTTTCGATGTAAGTAAAGCTTTCCAAAATGATTTTGTTGAAGCTCATTCATATGAACACAAGAATCTGGAAAACTTGTCGCATGATTATAATAAGCTTCGACTTCTGTTGGATATAAAACTAAATCTTCCTTTATACAAATCATCAGTTTAGTTAGAAAAAGTTCATTTATCTTCTGTAAAATAAACACCTCGTTTCCATTTGATGTTTCTAGCTGATTAATTAGTTCCTTTAGTTCATTCATTATATTTATGTTTAAATTATTCTGTTACAAAAGTAATTAAAATATAGCAGAATAGATCAAATGATTATAATGTAAATCTAGTTACTCATTACATCGGCAAAGTTGCTTTAGAATAAACCATTTAAAGCATAAACTATGAGTAACATTTATAAGGTTAGCGAGGTTAAAATAACGTACCATCCCAAAGTAAAAGCATCAGAGCGTGTAAGAATTTACAGCTCCGCAGACGTTTACAAGCTACTAATTGACAACTCCTATGACAGAGACACCATAGAACATAAGGAATCATTTAAAGTTGTTCTACTAAATCAGGCTAATAAGGTCTTAGGAGTGACAAGCATATCAGAAGGTGGCATAAGTGAAACGATAGCAGACATACGAATTATATTACAAGCCGCTATTCTTTCCAACGCATCAGGAATTATACTTACTCATAATCATCCTTCGGGAAATCTTCTGCCTAGCCAAGAGGATAAAACTTTAACTCAGAGGGTTAAAGAATCCGCCCAAATAATGAGAATAAGTCTGCTAGATCATCTAATTGTAAGCAACGAGGCTTACTATAGTTTTACTGACGAAGGACTGATTTGATAATTTACCACTTTTTCTTTTTTAAACAAACGCTTTTCTCTATATTTGTACCAATTCCAAAAGTGGAAGTACATATTTAGAAAAAACGAAGCGTTTAGCATATTATCCTTGTTCAGAAAATCGCCAAATTTTAGAACAGTCCGAGGATAGTAGAGACAAACGTTCACGTTCATTGCGCATACCCTTTTCACAAGGATATACAATATGGGCGTGGGCTGTTTCTATTATTTGGATTGTGGGTGTTTGGCGATACCTCTGGACAGATAGTAGGGCAGTTCCCACGCCTTCGTTGTGTTTAATAGCTAACTAAGGGAACAGTTAGCAAAAAAATATCTGATAAGAAAAACATATCTTCAAAATCACGATTCTATTTCAACAAGAAAGCATACAATATCATTTGTTTGTTCCTATGCTTTATTCCTAACTTTATGCTTGCCCTAAGGAATAGGTAAGCGCAATATAAATAATATGAAAAAAATTATACTGACATTTATTGGCTGTTTTATAGCATTAGCAGCTTATTCACAGGTTCCTTATGTGCAATTTCAAACCGTTCCTCAACCTACTCCTAATATTGGTGGTTCTACAAATCAGCCACAATTACGAGAACCGCAATTTCAAACGCCACCACCGCAACAATATCAGGTAACTGGTGGGTACTATTATGACAATTATTCCAAAAGTTATAAACGCATAAAGATTAAAGTAAACGCTACAAATTCTTATGGTCAAACACAAGTTTATGTTAGAGGCATTTATAACTCTCAAACTAACATGTGGTTCGATTGTAATACCATAGCGTCAAAAGTAACTTCATACAACGATAGTGAGGAGGTTGCGAATAATTTTGAATGGAAAACACGGTCACAATTAGGTACTATTTATTTTAATTATTAGCACACCAATAGATATGAGAAATTTAAAATACATCTTATTCGTTATACTTACCACTTGTTTGTTGACTTCATGTGGTTCTTCATATAAATATGTAAACTCATTACAAGCATGTAGCACAAGAATAAGGAGTTCATGGGGAAATTGGGAGAATCCCAGAGGAACTATGCAAACCCAACTTAATTATTCTAATTCACAATATATTATAACAATATACAGAACATATGAACACCCATCAAATTATCTATACCAAATCACAGTTGATTTATTCACAGGGGTTCCTAGTAGTAATGGAATGACAGAATACAAAGGATACATCAACGCTAGGGACAGGACTGCACCTTGCACAATTTTATGCGATTATAAGATGCAAAAAGCCATTATTAAACATGGGCTAAAAGGTACAATTAATGTCCTTTTTGCTGATGACACCCTTGGAGTTGCTTTTATCTGGAATTGATTAAAAATAATATAATCATGAAAAAGAAAATATCATTTCTACTAATTTGCATATTCAGCACTATAGCAATTTATGGGCAGAACAGCATTTACAAAAAATGCCTAAGCTTAGCTTTAAAAGGAGATACAGCTGCACAATGTAACCTTGCGTCATATTTTATGGAGGGTAAAATTGTCAAAAAGAATCCTACCGAAGCAATTAAATGGCTAACTAAAGCTGCTGAAAACAATTGTGAATCAGCTTATTGGGGATTAGTCCGAGTTTATGGTAGTGGAATGGGGGTAGAAAAAGATGAGAATAAGGCTAATCAATGGCTTGAAAAATTAGCTAACAAAGGTAATGCTTACGCCTGTGGATTAATGATGACTGTTTATATGGATGAAAGCGGGAATATTATTGATAGAGTAAAGGCGGAATATTGGAAAACAAAAGCTGCAGAGAATGGAGACCTAAAGGCTCAATTATTACTAGGCTATACTTATGCCACTGGCGATGACTTTTACAAAAGAGATTTATTGAAATCATTATACTGGTTTGGTTTAGCAGAAAAACAGGGAAGTGAAGAAGCAAAAAAATGGATAAAAGAGATCAGTGATCATATCAATGAGATACAAAAATGAGCAATGAAAGATAGATAATAATCTAGAAAGGTTTATTAGGAGACGGCAAGTGGAGCAATTCATTTGCTGTCTTTCTTCATTTATATAATGCCTTTTACCATAACTAAGAATGATATATGCCAAGAAATGGCTACCCTTACAGAACTGGCAAGGAATTTGAGAACTCTGTTTTATATGACCACTCAAGGATTCTGTGCCAATATTGAATTTTGAATTAAACAATTATATTATTAATCAAATCTCGTTTTGACCCTGAAAGTTAAACCCAGAGTTAAACCAGAGGAATAAATAAACAAAATACTGCCTACACAAGGCTTTGATAACCTCATAAGGTGCTGTAGATCAGTTGGTAGCTGACAGAAGTGTAGCTTCTGGAAGCCTTGAGAGCAAAGGACTGAAAATCCTTGTGTCCCCGGTTCGATTCCTGGTGGCACCACCTTTAAAAAAGACTCCTGATTTTCGATGAAAATCAGGAGTCTTTTTTTATCCTAACAGATAGCTATACAAAATAATGCAAAATGGAGTTCCTCTTCTTCAAGAAACTCCATTTTACATGTATGAACTAATTCATTTTAAACCGCACTACTTTCAAATCCTTATCTGCAGAGCTTCCGCCATAGAGTAATTTATATTCTCCCGGCAAGCATCTCATAGTGTTTGATTTTGTATCAAACCATTGTAAATCATCTGCAGTCAGCTTGATAGTGACTTGTCTATTTTCACCAGCTTTTAAAGATACACGACGAAAAGCACGAAGTGTTTTGGTTGGACCATCTACATCGGCTGGACGGCTAAGATAAACTTGTATCACTTCTTCTCCATCTCGTTTGCCAGTGTTACTAACAGGAATAGAGAGTTCTACCGAACCACCTGCTTTTACTACTGATTTTGCTAATTTGGCATTTCCATAAGCAAAAGTTGTATAACTCAAACCATAACCAAATGGGAATAGAGCCTCGCCCTTAAAGTAACGATAAGTACGACCTTTCATATTGTAATCTTCAAAATCAGGAAGTTGCTCTACATTTTTATAGAAAGTTACCGGTAAGCGTCCGGCAGGATTGTAATCGCCAAACAAGACATTGGCTACAGCAGTACCGGCTGCCTGACCGGGATACCATGCTTGCAGAATTGCTTCACAACTCTTAGTTTCAGGCACCAAGCCCAAAGCAGAACCCGAACAGTTTACAAACACCACTTTTTTACCGGCATTATACAATTGCTGAAGCAACTCACGCTGAACAGCAGGCAACTCAATATTTGTACGGTCGCCACCTTTGAATCCATCAGCTTTAACAGCCATCTCCTCTCCTTCTAGCTTAGGAGAAATACCGCCTACAAAAACAACCACATCTGCATCTTTCACACTGGCAATTGTTTTCGTAAAATCGAGATTCAATTCTTTACCAAAATCAAAGTTAAGAGTGCCGTCATAACGTACACTATAGTCCAGTCGAATATCATACGATTTTCCAGCCTCCGCTTTCAACGTAAAAACGTTGGTAGGTAAACCAACACTTCTACCTTTGTTTTGCTGAACACCGTCAACAAAAAGTGTATATGATCCGGTTAAATTCATATAAAAAGAAACATCACCGCTTTCTTTAGGGGTAAAGACTGAATGATAGCGGGCAGAGAAATTTGACAACGGTACCCCGCGTGAAAAGACTGTTCCACCTGCTGCGGAAAAGTTTAACGGAGTGGTAAGCCAGTCGTTGGCTATAGCTTCTCCACTAAAATCTGTATTATTCCAATATGTAGCTTCGAAACCGAGTTTACCGTTTAATGCACACTGATCGAAAAGGCTATTCAGTGCAACATTCTGAGTATAGCCACAACCCTGAACATAAGTTACCTTATCTGCTCCTATCTTATTCTTTATACCTTCAAGAATTGTTGTAGTATGATATGGAAGTCCGTTGTAATTGGCCCACATAGTAACAGAGTCTGTAGCATTAGGTCCCATCACCGCAACTTTAAGGTTTTTAGCAAATGGCAGCAAGTTATCTCTATTCTGCAACAAAGTCATACTTTCCTGCGCCATTTTAAGAGCCAATTGCTGATGCTCCGGACTGTTGATAACTTCATCTTTCAGCTGCATCCATGGCACCAAAGAAGGATCATCCATTTCGCCGAGTTCAAAGCGAGCTTTCAGCAAGCGTACAACAGACTGATTTATTTTATCTTCGTTAATAAGTCCTTGTTTTACAGCCGCTGGAAGGTTTCCGTAAACAGAACCACATTCCACATCTGTACCACTAGCTACGGCTCTTGATGCTGCATGAGCAGGATCGGGCTCTGCACCGTGTCCTTTTGGTACAGGCATATAGATATCATTTATTGCCCAACAATCGCTTACAACCAAATTTTTATATTTCCATTCGTCACGTAATATCTGCATAAGCAAACGGTTGGATCCACAGCAGGGAGATCCTTCAAAACTGTTGTAAGCACACATCACCTCTTTTACATCAGCCTTTTGCACAAGGTCTTTGAATGCAGGCAGATAGGTTTCCCACAAATCACGGGGCGAGATATTCTCGGCATTGTAAGTATGCCTGTTCCACTCCGGTCCGCTATGTACAGCAAAATGTTTGGCACAAGCATGAAGTTTATCGTAACCCGCTTTCGGAGTTCCCTGAAGTCCATGAACCACAGCCTGCCCCATGCGACTAGTCAGGTACGGATCTTCACCATAAGTTTCCTGTCCCCTTCCCCAGCGTGGATCACGGAAAATATTGATATTGGGAGTCCACACAGTAAGTCCCTGATATCGTCCAAACTGTCCGGAACTACTAAACTGGCGGTATTTTACACGAGCCTCATCACTTACTGCATCGAATACCTTATAAAGAAGTGCATCATCAAAAGAAGCAGCCATACCTATTGTTTGCGGAAAAACAGTTGCATTACCGGCACGTGCAATACCATGAAGAGCTTCGCTCCACCAGTCGTATGCCTTGATACCTAATCGCGGTATAGGCTTCGAAGAGTTTTGCATGAGAGCTACTTTTTCTTCTAATGTTAGTCTTTTGAGCAAATCTTTAGCCCTTTCCGTAGGAGTTAACTTAGGATTTTTATACGCCTCTTGGGCAGAAATACCTATTGACAGAGAACAAAGGCAGACTATGCCTAGATTTCGTTTAATTAAATGTGTAAAATTCATCGTATCATATTAAAAATTAAAATTCAGTTATTATTTCCTTACCATCTAGCCAAGCTGCCATATTCAACACAAGCAGATTCCAGTTCTGAAAGCCTTTATTGAGAACCGGTTCACCATTCTCCGGTAAGTAGTATTCATGTAAAGCACCGAAACGTTCATAATCACGTCCCAATAAAAGAATAGTTTTCTCAGCCAACTCGCGTGCATCATCTTTAAAGCCGTAATTAACAAGTCCTCTGAAAACCATGTAATTGGCATTAATCCAAATAGGGCCCAACCAGGAAGAAGGATTTCCACTGGCTCTAAGATCATACATTTTTTCCAAAGGAGACAAGGTTCTTACTCCGCAAGGTGCATTGAACGAGGTTGTATCACGATATTGCTTCTCAACCATCTGCTTTGCCTGTTCGGGAGTAGCAATTCCTGCCCACATTGAGAGAAAACCACTCCACACACTAAAGCGCTGAATCAAGCAATCATACGTACGTGGATGACCAGTATGCAGAAAGAAGTCACCTTTCTGAAGCGTTTCCACCTGTGGCTTCTGCACAGGAAGCAGATTAAAATCTACGCTATAATAAAACTTATCCCGTTTATCCCAACAATGTTCACGGATTGAACTACACAATAAATCAGCCTCTTGCTTATACTTTTGTCCAATTTCAGTCATATTTAAGCTCTTCGCCAGATATTCCATAGCCAAAAGTTCGCGATACATCATGCAATTAAGAAATATAGAACCCGAACTTTCTTGCGGACGGAAAAAAGTGCTGGGATCATTGTCTACCCCAATGGCCTCATCCGTTTCCCAATATAACAATCCGGTAATTTTATCACGATGATAGTTCCAGTATTTATCAACAAAAGCCTGCAATGTATAAAAGTTATCCCTCAACCACTCAGCATCACCATTCATATTCTTCACAATAAACGCTGCATGTTGAGCCAGACAAGGTTTATGCATATTACTCTTCCATGGATTACGTTTGGAAAGCATATCCTTTCGGGATGGTGCATCGCGCTCTATCCAGATAGGAATCCAGCCATCCATGCCACCGTAACTCAAAGAATTGAGCACACACCCCTGTTCATACTTCAAAGCTTCATCTCTATCCGCTTTAGTTCCTTTTTCCAGAAGAATCTGTCTCAGTGCCACATCACTCAGCCAGGAATCCCAATCCCACAGCATATCCAGATACTGACTACTTCCGGGAGCCAGAAAAGGATATTTCAGAGCACCGCCAGCATTGCGATACATCCCTTTCATATCTTTATAAATATGTTCGCGACAGATTCTTTTATATTTCTCTACATTTCCCGGAGTTCTTTCTGGAAATTGAGCAAAGGTAGAAGCAGCATATAGTATTACAGTTATTAGAGACAAAGTGCGGATTCTTTTCATAGTATTCATTCAAAAAAAGTTTAACGCTTACAAAGATATAATTTAAGGTATATATTACTATAAAAGAAATAAGAAAATTATATATGATTACATTATAAATTTGTGCTAACTTTGACAAGAAATACTTTCTGATTTAAATATTTATACTCTATATGAAAACACACATCACACTTATTGCTATGCTGTTATTTACACTAACAGTAAAAGGACAGCTCGTATACCACGACGCCTCAGCCTTTCCTTTATTAGGCAAAGCTACACAAAGTACAGCCACTCGCTATGAGCGTTTGCCGGATTCTTTGAGAAATATATCCCGCAAACCGTTATGGGAACTGGGACAAAACAGTGCCGGACTGGCAATTCGTTTCAGCTCCAACTCCACCACTATTGCCGCAAAATGGGAAGTACTCTTAAACCGAAGCATGAATCACATGACCGATACAGGCGTAAAAGGGCTCGATCTCTATTGTCTACAAGACGGTAAATGGGTCTTTGTCAACAGCGGACGTCCATCTGGAAAAGTAAATACTGCCACAATCATAACAGATATGAAACCAGAGAAACGGGAATATATATTGTATCTCCCGCTTTATGATGGAGTTACCTCCTTATCTATAGGTGTCGATTCTTTATCGGAAATCTCTCAACCATCTGTTGACTGGCCTATTCGCCAGAAACCGCTTGTATTCTATGGCACCAGCATTCTTCAAGGAGGATGTGCATCCCGTCCGGGTATGGCACATACAAACATCTTGTCGCGCTGGCTTAATCGTGAAGCTATTAACTTGGGATTCAGTGGTAACGGACAATTAGATCTGGAAATTGCAGATATTATTGCTAATGTAGACGCATCAATGTACATTCTCGACTTTGTCCCAAACGCTACTGTAGAACAAATGAAAGAACGGGCAGACAAGTTCTACACGATTATCAGAAGCCGCCATCCGGACACTCCGATACTTTTTGTGGAAGATCCCATATTTACTCACAGTCGCTTCGATCAAAGAATGGCTAAGGAAGTGAAGGATAAAAACGAAACTATCAATGCTTTCTTTCAGACTCTAAAAAAGCGCGGAGAGAAGAATATCTATTTCCTTTCCTCCAAAAACATGGTTGGCAATGATGGTGAAGCAATGGTAGATGGCATACATTTTACCGATCTTGGGTTTATGCGTTATTCAGAATTGCTTTATCCTGTTATAAGAAAATATATCAACAAAACATCAGATTATAACACAGTCAACCGCTAAAAAAAAGTCAAGTTATTGTAAGCATTGAATAGTTAAATTTGATCCTTTTAAAGCCATCACAATCATATTAAATAGTCCTAAATCAAAATGAACAGTTTTATTTCATTCACAAATAGAATTTTCTAGATATCTGTACGTTTTTCCATTTGCTTTTCTTTAGAAATTGGGTAATTTTACAACATAATTTCACAGAATTATTAAATTAGTAAAAATAGGAAACATTAACAATATTACATATTTTGTTACTGCGTCTTGTTTTTTTAGTTAATGTCTATTAATCTAATAATTTTCAGAATCAAGTTTTTATTTATTGTTAAACTTATCTTATGGAAAACAATCAGAAGAAGGAAAGACAGCTAAAACTGTCTAATCTATTTCCCAGATTTTTATTTGTTGCTCTATTTGTAATGGCAACAACGTTGATTTTTGCGCAAAGCAAATCTATTAAAGGAGTAGTTCTTGATCAAAACAATGAGCCGGTTATTGGTGCTAATGTTTTAGTCGAAGGAACAACAAATGGTACCATTACCGATCTTGATGGCAATTTCTCACTGAACAATGTGTCTCAGAACGCAAAATTAAGAGTTAGTTATATTGGTTTTATAACTAAAGTTGTTCCTGTTGCAGGAAACACAACTTTTAAAATTTCATTAAAAGAAGATTCCAAAACATTAGACGAAGTTGTTGTTGTAGGTTACGGGGTTCAGAAAAAAACTGATGTTACCGGTGCTTTGGCACGTGTAACTGCCGAAGAGTTATCACTGAAGCCTGTATCAAATGCATTTCAGGCTATGCAGGGAAAAATAGCAGGTGTTGATATCACCTCTAATGAACGTCCAGGAGAAATTGGTAGTATCTTTATCCGTGGCAAACGTTCATTAAATGCTACAAATGATCCTCTATATGTAGTAGATGGAGTGCCATTGAGTGCTGGAGGTATTGAAGCTTTAAATTCAAGAGACATTGAATCTATTGATGTATTGAAAGATGCTTCTTCTACAGCTATTTATGGTTCACGTGGTGCTAATGGTGTTGTGTTGATTACAACAAAACGCGGTAAGACTGGTGGACTTCAGTTAAATTATGCTGGTTCAGTAACAACAGAAAGCATTCACGACCTTTCTCCTTCTATGAATGCTGGTGACTATATCACCTGGAGACGTTGGGCTTATTATAACTCTGCACCAACCGTTTATACACCAGGAGATCAGCCAACAATGGAACAAGACCAAAAATTATTTACAGGCGATCCTATAGCTACGGCAAATGTAATGAAAGGATGGTCGAACGGAAAATGGGATCCATCAAAGGTTACCGATACAGACTGGACTAAATTTGTAACTCAAACAGGTATAACCCAAGAACACAATATTAGTGCAAGCGGTGGAACCGATAAAATGAAGACTTTCTTCTCTTTTGGTTATTTAAATAATAAAGGTACCCAAAAAGGACAAAAGTACGAACGTTACAATGCTACATTAACTACAGATATTTGTGCAACTCCATGGTTAACTTTGGGTGGTTCAGTTAACACTTCATGGGCTTTACAAGACTATGGATATTCACGCACAGGTCAATCTTCAAATTCTGGTCCTACTGACATCTATGGTGCAGCCAAAGCAATTTTCCGTTATGCACAACCATATGATGAAGACGGTAATATAATCATGAACCCAGGTGGTGAATCTACTGTTTATACTATCATGGATGAATGGAAAAAATCAGATGACCGACGCCAGACTTTCCGTGCTTTAGGTAGCTTCTATGCAAATATGAATTTTGGTAAGATATGGAAACCTCTGGAAGGTTTAACTTATAAAATTAGTTTTGGTCCTGATTATCGTTTCTATCGCCAGGGTGTTTACATTGACAAAAGTTCAGCTGCACGTTTAGGAGGAACAAATTTAGCCAAATGGCAATATAATCGTAAATTCTCATGGACGCTGGATAACCAAATTAACTATAACAAGAAAATCAAACAACACAGTTTTGATTTAACATTGTTACAGAGTGCATCTGCTTTTAATGAAGAATCGGCTTCAATGAGTGCTTTAAATATACCAAAAGTTAGCTATAAATGGAATAATATGGGTTCTGTAGATTTAAAATCTGATGCAACTCTTCCAAGCATGGGTACTGGGTTAACAGACACATCCATGGCTTCTTATATGGCTCGTTTAAACTATTCGTTCATGGATAGATATTTATTAACTGTATCAGGTCGTTACGATGGTGCTTCTATGCTTGCCAAAGGCAACAAGTGGGATTTCTTCCCATCTGCAGCTATTGGATGGCGTCTTGATCAGGAAGATTTTATTAAAGACATTTCATGGATAGATCAGTTAAAATTACGTGTTGGTATGGGTACTGTAGGAAACTCTGCTATTGATGCTTATCAAACAATAGGCAATGTACAATCTTTCTACGTTCCTTTTGGAGGAACTTCAAATGTATTGGCATACGCAACAAACGAACCATATTATACTAGTACTCAGGTTTTATTGGCTAATCCTAATTTAAGCTGGGAAAAAACAACTTCATATAACTACGGTATCGATTTTAGTTTCCTTAAAGGTAGAATTAATGGTACGTTAGATCTTTATAATTCCAAAACTAAAGACTTGTTAATGAAAATGACTATTCCAACCCTGACAGGATATAATCAAACTTATTCTAATGTTGGAGAAACAAAGAATCATGGTGTTGAAATGTCTTTAAACCTTATTCCTGTAAAATCAAAGGATTTTGAATGGAGTTCTACACTAAATGCAGCTTATCAAAAGGAAGAAGTTGTTTCTTTGGCAAACGGAAAACAAGATATGGTGGATAGTGGTTGGTTAATCGGACAATCAATTTCAATCTATTATGGATATGACAACCAAGGACTTTGGCAAGAATCTGATGCAGAAGAAATGGCTAAATTTAACCAAAATGGATATAAATTTCAGGCAGGTATGGTAAGACCAAAGGATCAAAATGGTGATTACAAAATTGGTGCAGAAGACCGTGTTGTATTAGGAAATCAGAATCCACGCTGGACTCTAGGTTGGAGCAATACTTTCAATTATAAAGGATTGGAACTAACTGTTGAACTTTATGGCCGTATGGGATATATGATTTCAACCGGTGGTGAAGGTCAGATGGGGATGTATCAACAACGTGAAATAGACTATTGGACACCATCTAATACAAATGCAGAATGGCAAAAGCCTATTTTCAGTACAGCAGGAGGTGACTCATATTCCTCATTGCTAGGATTTAAAGATGCTTCATTTATAAAAATTCGTAATGTATCATTAGGTTATATATTCCCATCAAAAATTTGCAAAACAATTGGTATTAGTAATCTGAAATTATATAGCCAGTTAAAGAATCCAGGAACCTTGTATTCTTCTATTGATTTCCGGGATCTTGACTTAGGTACCTCTTATTACAATAGAGGTATCACATTCGGAGTTCAAGTTGGATTCTAATATTTTATTTACTTTATGAAATTGAAATCATTATGAAAAGATTAAATAATAAGATTATTATAAGTCTATGGACTTTGGTTGCCATGACTAGCCTTTCTTCTTGTGGAGACAGTTTCCTGGAAGAAGAAGATACAACCTCATATAATACACAATACTTCCAGACTGAAGAAGGAATTGTGTCATTAGCTACAGCACTTTATGGAAACATACGCTGGCATTTTGGATATGAATGGGCTTATGCCATTTCATTATATGGTACAGATGAATTCACAAGTGCCGGAGATTTAACAAGTGATCCATGGAATACTTATGATTCCAGATTACAAGCTGTAAATTGTACAACTGCCAATGGTGCTGCAAACAATAACTGCCCTGCTGTTGATGCATTATGGAATCAGATGTATTACGGAATTGCAACATCTAATTTACTTATTGCTAACGCAGAAAAGATAACTAATGAAGAAACACGAAAAAAATGTTTAGGTGAAGCTTATTTTTTACGTGGATATAATTATTATCGTCTTTTTGCTCAATATGGTGGTGTAGTGTTACAAACAAAACCAACTGTGGGAGTTGTTAGAAACTTCAAGCGCTCTACAGAAGAAGAAACAATGGCCTTAATTATTGACGATTTAACTAAAGCACATGAATTTTTGCCAACTACAAAATGGCGTGGTTTTGGTACATGGACAAAATACACCGCTGCACATTTTCTTGCAAAAGCATTGTTGTTCCGTGCTTCTGAACGTAATGAAAGCTGGAATGCTAATTATATTACTAAAGATTTAGCAGATATTATCCCTCTTTGCGATGAAGTAATTGCAGCTTGTCCTCTTGCTCCAGATTACAATAAATTGTATGCTGAATGGACTGGTGTTGATTGCGCTAATGAAGGCTTGAGTGAAATCCTTATGTCTGCTCAATATAACGCAGACTCTTCTACCAAAGGACGTTTCGGAAACCGTACATACAATTATTTCAATCCACAGTTCTCTAATTTCAGTGCAGGTTTTGTAAAACGTGGTACATGGATTGGTGGTATGGATTTTCAGCGTTGTCGTCCAACAGAGTATAATTACTCTACTTACGATAATGTAAACGATGCTCGTTTATGGAAATCATTTAAAACAGTTTATGGATGTAACAACATTGGTGATGCTAAGAAGAATGCAACATTCGGACCTAATGCAGTAGCTTTAGGCGATCAAGGTATTATCTTTATCCTTAACAAGAAGAATGACAGCCGTTTTGACAGTAAACCTTACGGAGAATTTGGCCGTCCAGCACAATCAACATTTGTGAATCCAGAAACCAATAAATGGGTACCTAATGCTTTCCCACTATTCTTAAGCGGCAAATATGCTTTAGATTCTTATGGTGTGAGCGGAAATCCTGCAACATCTAACGTATTCTGTGGTTTGAATAAAACAGATGACGGTTCCAGAAATGCTGAAAAGGGTGATGCAAATCGCGATGTTATTATGGCTCGTTCCGGAGAAACATATCTGATTAAAGCAGAAGCTCAGGTTCGTCAGGGAAAATATGCTGATGCAATTGCAACAGTGAATGCTTTGCGCGCACGTGCTCAGTGGAAATCAGGTGAAGATCGTGAATATTATACAGATGGAAGTATGGCATACGTAAAAAATACTCTTTATGCTACACCTTCAAACAAGACAATGTATGATTATTCATTCTTGCGAAAAAACACTTATTATTTATCAACAGGTGTTGCTCGTACTACTGCTGCATCAAGTCTTCAGATTTCCAGCTATTCAGTACTTCCTGCTGAAGATGAAGCTATACTCTCAGCATTGAATTGTAGTGGCGATAAAGAACGTATGATTAACTTTATTCTGGACGAGCGTACTCGTGAGCTTAACGGAGAATTTAACCGTTGGGAAGAACTTAGCCGTACGAAGACATTGGTTAAACGTGCTAAAGTTTTCAATGCTCAGGCTTCCGCTAATGTTGCCGAAAAGCATCTTCTTCGTCCTATTCCACAGACATTCATTGATGGTTTGTTGAATGAAGATGGTTCAAACTTAACAACTGAACAAAAAGCAGCACTTCAAAATCCTGGATACTAGATTTATAAATCCAGAATAACCCTATTAATAAGAATAGCCTTGGCAGGAGCTTTAACTGTTAAGGCTATTTTCATTTTAAAGCATATACATATAGAGACACTGGCTATTAAGTTCATTTTTATTAAAAACATATTTTCATTATAAGAATAAGAATACAAGTAATCTTAAACCTCAAAAATCAGGATGATTAAAATTAAATCAATTAATTTCCTAAAAAATCATATTTTACTACCTTTGCCTATCTTAAACTGTAGGATTATAGAAAACACGAATCTCTAATACATGAAAAAGATTATAATTCTTCTTATATTGATAATTTCCAATATCTCTTATATAAAAGGCCAGGATATTGAATCTTTATTGAATGAACTTGATCACACAATTAAAAACCGTGAATCTTATTTTAATGATAAGGTCGGTCGTATCAGGCAAATTGAAAGTATATTCCCTTTGCAGAATGATGAGCAGAATTATGCTATTTTAGGCAAAATATTCGATGAATTTCGAGCATTTAATACTGATTCATGCGCTTATTATGCTCAGAAGAAAATGCAGTTGGCTAAAAAAATAGGTAAAAGATCGTATATAGACGATTCTAACATGAATCTAGCTGAAGTATATGGCATTACAGGAATGTATAAAGAAGCACTTGATATTCTTAACACTGTCGACCGAAGTAAACTTGCCGAATATCTTGTTCCCTACTATTACTACCTATACAGAACAATATATGGTTTAATGAGTGACTATTCCATGCTTGAATCGGACAAGAAAAAGTATGCTCAATTAACAGATCATTATCGGGATTCTTTATTAATAGTCAATAAAAAACAAACTTATGCATATGTTATTGTAAAAGCAGATGGATTGATCTATAATAACAAAGCGAATGAAGCAATTTTGTTATTATCCGGTTATATGAATAATCTGAAGAAAAACGATCCCAGCATCGGGACATTAGCATATACCATGTCACTCGCTTATCAAAAGAATCATGATAATGAAAAGAGAAAATACTATTTAGCAATATCATCGCTTTCAGACATTGAAAGAGGAGCTAAAGAATATGTTTCGTTGCGTGAACTAGCTCAGATTCTTTATGATGAAGGTGATTTGGATCGTTCTTATAATTATCTGAAATGTTCAATGGAAGATGCTGCATTCTGTAATGCACGTTTACGAACTATTGAAGTTTCCAAGTTCTTTCCGATAGTAGAGAAAGCATATCAGCAAAAGTTGCATAAGAAAGAAATGCAACGAACAATCGCGCTGGCTATTGTTAGCTTTCTGACTATTTTATTAATGTTTGCGCTATTCTTTCTTTATAAACAATATAAAAACTTAGTTCTTGCCCGTGAGCAACTCCAGAATCTGGCTAAAGGCTTACAAGAAATGAATATTGAGCAGAAACTCCTTAATGAAAAGCTAGTCGAATCAAATACACAACTAAGAGATTCAAATAATGCCCTTATTGAATCTAATCGCATCAAAGAGGAATACATAGGTCATTATATGAATTTCTGTTCTCTGCATATTGACAAGATGGAGAATTATCGTCACTTGTTGTGCAAGATTGCTCAGAATGAAAAAGTTGAAGCTCTGTTCAAGAAACTACGCTCTAATCAGATTATAGAGGATGAATTGAAAGAGTTTTATGAAAACTTTGATGATACATTTCTGCATTTATTTCCAAACTTTGTGGATGAATTTAATGAGTTGTTAGTAGAAGATGGACGTGAATATCCTAAATCGGAAAATCAGTTGACCACTGTATTACGCATCTTTGCGCTCATTCGTCTGGGAATTACTGATAGCGTTAAGATAGCCGAGTTTCTCCGTTATTCCGTTACTACAATCTACAATTATCGTGTAAAGGTTCGTAATAAAGCTATTGGAGACAGGAATGAGCTGGAAGAGAAAGTAATGAATATAAGTAGAATAACAAAAAAATAAATAAAATACAACTACTTTTTTCGGCGTCTAAAAAAAATATAAAACATTAGTTATCAAATATATAAGCCTAAAAAAGTACTACTTTTTTTCTATCTATTTTAAATGAAGGTCTAAGATTAAATATTTTTGTGATGCAATGATAAGTTGCAAGTAACAATAATATTAACTTTAGATTTCATTTATGAAAAAAGTATTTCAATCAAAAAGCTACAGCAGTATATTCTTATGGTTGCTGGGGCTATTTTTTTCAGTGAATGTTTTTGCACAGCAAATCAAGGTTCAAGGACAAGTTAAAACAGAATCCGGCGAACCAATCATTGGAGCAAATGTCGTTGTAAAAGGTACAACAAATGGAACAATTACAGACGTTGATGGCCATTATGTACTTTCTAATGTAAATCCCAAATCAACTTTGGTGTTCTCTTTTATCGGTTATATACCCCAAGAACAACACGTTGCTGCAAAGAGTATTTTAAATATAGTCTTGCAGGAAGACAGTAAGGTACTGAATGAGGTAGTTGTTATAGGTTATGGAACAGCTAAAAAGAGTGATTTAACAGGTGCTGTTGGTTCTGTGGGAGCCAAAGATCTGAAAGATGCTCCTGTGGCCAATATTGGTCAGGCCTTGCAAGGCAAAGTATCGGGTGTACAGATAAACGATGCTGGTGCTCCGGGTGATAATGTAACTATTAAGATTCGTGGATTAGGCACTATCAACAACAGTAATCCACTGGTTGTTATCGATGGCGTGCCTACTGATCTGGGATTATCCTCTATTAACATGGTAGATGTGGAACGAGTGGACGTTCTTAAGGATGCATCAGCTACAGCCATTTATGGTTCACGTGGAGCAAACGGCGTGGTCCTGATTTCAACAAAGAAAGGTAAAAACGGAAAAGGAATTATCGGAGTAACAGCTAATTGGAACATTCAAGATGCAACAAATGTACCCGACATGCTGAACGCAAAACAATATGCAGCATACAGCAATGACATGTTAAGCAATGCAGGTTTGGGAACTAATCCTGCCTGGAATGATCCTTCTACTCTAGGTACTGGAACTAATTGGCTTGATGAGTTACTTAAGACAGGTGTTACACAAAATTATACATTGAATTTCTCTGGTGGTGACGAAACCAAACACTATTATATATCAGGTGGACTTTATGACCAAAATGGTATTGTGCGTAACACAGATTATCGTCGTTATACTTTTCAAAGCAATACTGATTTCAAACTCAACAACTGGTTGAAACTTATTAACAATATTACATTTAGTACAGATAATAAAAATTCCGGCGATTATAGTATTGCCAATGCAATGTATGCTTTGCCAACCCAAAGTATAAAAGATGAGAATGGAGGATGGTCCGGCCCTATAGGAAATGCTTATTGGTATGGTGATATCCGCAATCCGATTGGTACAACTGAAACAACCCATAACAATACAAAAGGGTATAACTTGCTGGCAAACATTTCCGCCGAAATAACTTTTGCCAAATATCTGAAGTTTAAAAGTACTTTTGGGTACGATGCTAAGTTCTGGTATGAAAATAACTTTACTCCAGCTTACGCCTGGAAACCGATTGCCGTAGCAGAATCAAGTCGTTTCCAATCAAGCAAAAAATCATTTACTTACTTGTGGGATAACTATTTCACTTATGATAACTCCTTTGGAAAACATCATGTTAGTGTAATGGCTGGTACGAGTGCTCAGAATAATAAATACGATTTTATTTCTGCACAAAAAAGTGGTTTTTTGTATGATTCAGTCAGTCAGTTGGGCAATGGTTCTACAATTAAGAGTGCTGATGGTAATCAAAATGAATGGGCTATATTCTCTTTGATGGCTCGTGCTAATTATGATTATGCTGACAAATATTTATTAACCGCAACTGTTCGTCGTGATGGATCATCTCGTTTTGGTTCCGGACATAAATATGGTATTTTCCCATCCTTCTCAACAGCTTGGCGAGTATCACAAGAAAGCTGGTTCCCTAAAACAAATGTTATAGATGATTTGAAATTCCGTTTTGGATATGGCATAACTGGTAGCCAGGAAATTGGTAACTACAATTTTGCATCAACTTACAATACTGGTGTTTATAGCTTTGGTGGTACAACAGTAAATGCCTTGTCAACAGTTACTATGGCAAATCCAAACATTCATTGGGAAGAAGTTCGTCAGACTAACCTGGGCTTCGACCTTTCTATGTTAAATCGTCGCGTATACTTTGCTGTCGATGCTTATATAAAGAATACTTGTGATATGTTGGTAAAAGCTGCTATTCCTATTACATCCGGATTCGAAGACACAACAACTACCTTTACCAATGCCGGTAAAGTTCAGAATAAAGGTATGGAAATGACACTGAACACAGTTAACTTTAACGATGCTTTCAAGTGGGAAACATCCGTTACTGCTACTTACAACAAAAACAAGATTGTTGACTTAAATAGTAACACCCCTTTGTATCAGA
>Ga0183099_1000133_pt1 | contig 70227 bp, 66 predicted proteins | sample Biomet1_FD_127788 | JGI IMG/M metagenome (GOLD analysis project Ga0183099, IMG submission 127788) | Microbial communities from bioreactor (seeded with anoxic lake sediment) at LBNL, California, USA - Biofuel metagenome 1 | ecosystem: Engineered > Bioreactor > Anaerobic > Unclassified ...
AACAACAACAGCGACGCCGCCGCGCCCAGCCATATTGGCAACCGCCAGAAGCGTCAACAAAATCGCCATATTTTCAGAACCACCATGAATCAAGTAAAAATATCCGCCAAGAGATATAAATACGATGACAGTAGAAATCTTATAGGTTGCTGGCCCGCCATATTTATAGCAAGTCATGATAAATGCCATCAACGCCAGTGAAGATGTTAAATTTGTAATCCCCGAAATATTCGATGTTACGATAGGATCGAGCATCAATACAAAAATAACGAAGTAGGTGAATACACCCGTTGTCAGATTCTTAAAAATACCACCAACACACATGAGTATGCAATGTAAACGGAACGTGCGAAGGTGCATGCTGGACATGACATCCGATAAAATCGCCGGGAAAATGCTCCAAAACGATTTGATTTTATTTTCATAATGAACATCTTTTTGATCACGTTCAAAGGTAAATGCATAGACGAGCACTAAGGAAAGCCCCATCATAACGCCGTAAATAATACCGGTATACAAAAATGCATCGGGAGAATTCTTGCCAAATATCACAAACAAACGACCAGGGACAAATGCCGCAATCGTGCTTGCGATAACCCCGCAAAACTGTTTTGCTCCTGTAAGTTTTGCCTTTGCTGCTGCATCTTGTGTCATTTCTGCTGGCAAAGTCGTACAAGGAACGATTACCATCGTAAAGCAAATTTCATATAAAAGATTCATGACAAAATAATAGGTCAAGGATTGTCCGGTAACCCATAGAAGTGGGAACACAATTGTGATAACCGGAATCCCCATCAAGATGAAAAATCTCCGTCGGCCAAATTTGCGACCAAGTTTCGTTCTCAGGAAGTTATCTGTTACAAAACCCATGACCGGATTGCCGATGGCATCAATGATTCTTGCAGTCGAGAAAATGGCACTGGCTTCAAGGGCATTCAAATTGCACATTGTTGTGTAAAAATACATGAGCCAGAGTGAAATCAATAATTGTGAACCACTCCCGAGAAAGTTTACAGAAGCATAACCAATGATATTTTTAAGCGTGATTTTCTTTTGCATTGCCATTGTCTTTATTCCTCCTTTTTTATCGATTAAGATATTTTCACCGTTGTTCTCTCTGCTGTTTCAGCAACGTTCACATCGCCCCCTTGTTTTTTTTGCAGCCTTTCACTTTCCTGGGCAGCCATAATAAATGGTCCCAACCCTTTGGGTTCATTGCTGACAATCGGTTCACTGATATAATAAGCAAAACTGCCATCCCGTTTGTCTTTGCCGCCAAGCCCTGCTACATAACATACTTTATTCAAATTGATCAACCCGTCCTTCGTCGGTGAAATAAACTCCTGGACGAGCCCGTCAAATGCTGCCAATGCCGCTGCCTTGAGTGTCTTCGGTAAAAATCCAAGGCGTACACCTTTCAAAAGAGCATAAGTAATCATGCTAGATCCCGATGCTTCTAAGTAATTGCCCTTACGCGTGCCTTGATCGAGAACCTGATACCATACATGTGCTTCCTTATCCGCCACCTTAAGAAGTCCATCTACCGCACGCTGCAAGATATCTACAAGCTTTTGTTTCTGTGGATTCTCAGCAGGGAAGAGCTCTAAGACATCGACTAATGCCATGACAAACCAGCCAACCGAACGGCCCCAAAAATGCGCCGACAATCCTGTTTTGGGATCTGCCCAAGGCTGCTGCGCTTTTGCATCCCAAGCATGGTATAAAAGGCCAGTCTTTGGATCTCGCAGATGTTTTTCGGCAATGATGAATTGTTTGGCTATATCATCAAACGCCTCTGGTTCCTCAAATGCTGTCGCATACGCTGCATAAAAAGCCGCTCCCATATAAAGTCCATCAAGCCATATTTGATGCGGATAGATCTCCTTGTGCCAAAAAACGCCTTCATCGGTTCTCGGATGGGAAACAATTTGCTCCCGCAAGTGCTCAACTGCCGTCTTATATTTTTTCAGCCCAGTTTCTTTGAAAAGGCGAAGTACGATTTTTCCATTGTTCAAATGATCGATATTGTATTCGTCGGCACGATACCCGTTGATATTGCCGGACTGCGTGATGAAATGATTCATCGTTTCGCTTATGTAATCCAAGTATTTTTTTTCGCCGGTTTCCTGCCATACTTGATATATCCCATCAAGTGTCAAGCCATATTCATAGCCCCAGTGATCGGTCAGATTCGTGTTTCTCGCAATTACGGAATCTGCCATCCATTTTGCATAATTTTTCATAATATAATCTCTCCCTGCGTTATCTTTGTTCCAATACTTTTACCATGTATTGTTATTCATTTAATTTATGATTTATTTTAATTCTTATGTTTTTTATTAATGTTCGGAATTTTCTTTACATATTTACAACCGTTCACTGGTAACGGTTTCTTTGATTAAGGGACAATCTCGATACAGCCTTCATCATCAATACAAATCAACTGATCCGGGCTATTTTCTCCATTGATTGAAACATCTATTAATTGCAGATTTTTTATGTTTTGCAATACTGCTTTTCCTCTGACCCCTGCGAGCTTAACATGTTTCAATGTGATGTTTTCTATTGGTGCTGCTTTAAAGCCTCTGAGATATAAGGCTTGCTGTGCGTCGATGCTGCCTCCGGCTACGGTTTGAATGTTTTCAAGCGTTATATTACGCAAAGTTGGCATGTATTGTCCGCTTTCGCCCTCTTCGTAAAAAAAATCCGCATGGACTACTGCCAGTTTAGATTTATTGACTAAGCTGTCTTTGACATAGATATTTTCAAGCAAGCCGCCACGATACGAATTGGTCTTGAAGCGAATCGGATAATCCAGCTCTGTGCTGTCAAAATAATTGCCTTGCGCAAACACATTTTTAACCCCGCCTGATATTTCGCTGCCGATCGTTATCCCACCATGCCCATTGCTAAAGCGATTGTTGCGAATAATGATATTTTGTGAGGCTTCCCCAATACGCCTTCCGTCATTATTTCTGCCCGACTTGATTGCAATGCAATCGTCCCCGGTCATAAAAGAACAATCTTCAATCAAAACATTGCAGCAAGACTCCGGATCGACCCCGTCATTATTATAAAGGTTCGTATGGATTTTCACACGGCTGACCTTCACATTTTCACAAAGGACCGGATTGATTTCCCAAAATGGCGAATTCAGTATCGTGATGTCTTCTATGCGAACGTTTTTACAAGAATACGGCTGAATAAAAGGTGGTCTGAGTGTGGATACATCATCGGCAAAAATTCTGCTGCTTCTGACATCTGCACCTTCTTCACCTAGATCGAATAGACGCTGTCGTTCATCTTGCTGGTTCTTTTCCTGAAAGTACCCAAATTTCCACGGCATCCAGTTAAATTCATCCGCTGCTCCATCTAATGTGCCATGTCCGGTAATCGCTATATTTTCTGCCTCAAACGCATATAAGAACGGCGAGAAGTTCATACACTCTACGCCTTCCCAGCGGCTGAATACCAATGGATAAAATACGTTGCTTTTGTTGCGGACAAACTGTAATATCGAACCTTTTGCAAGGTGAAGTTCAACATTGGATTTAAGCTCAATTGCCCCGGTATAATATTTTCCTTCAGGTATGAGCACCCGTCCGCCGCCAGCTGCCGAAGCATCGTTGATCGCCTGCTGTATCGCATCCCCATAAAAGAGAATATCTCGCTGCTTACAAAGGAGCGCTTGACTGTTATAGGCAGTATCCTGCTTGATTTTTCCCTTTTCCCCTTGATACGGCCCTTCCGGGTGTATCCAATATTTTTCCTGCACAGTTTTTACTAAAGAATTGTACTTCGTTGAGCTGATATCACACACCAATTTCTTCTCGGTCTGTTTCATACCAGATTCTACTGATTCGACTATGTTTTGATAAAGGTCTTCATTCCATAAAAATTGCACAATGCCACCTCTTTTCCCCTAAAACTCATAAAAGCAGCCTTTCAAAAAAACTGTTTCTTCGGTGAAAACAACATACGTGGTTGTATCAGGTAAAAACCGTAAATCTGAAAAACTGCTTTTAAATACAAACTATAAAGTCACGCCATCTTTAAAAATAGCTAATTCATGCTTATCCAAGGCTTCGGATTTTGCCTGGATCGTACCAGATGCCAATGCCAAAATGAAATCAAAGAACTCTTCTGACACTTCCTCCATGGTCCGCCCATGCAGCAACTGCCCTGCATCAAAATCGATCCAGTTCTTTTTGAATGCAGCGAGGTCTGAGTTGCTCGATATCTTAACGGTAGGTACCGGGCAAGAAAACGGTGTACCTCTACCCGTCGTAAAAAGAACCATATGGGCACCAGCGGCCGCCAAAGCATTGGCAGCGACAAGATCGTTCCCCGGTGCTTCAAGAAGGTTGAGCCCTTTTACTTTGACGGCATCCCCATAAGCCAAGACATCTTCAACAATGGCTGAACCGCCTTTTTGTACACAACCGAGCGATTTATCTTCTAAGGTCGTTATGCCGCCAGCCTTATTTCCCGGTGAAGGATTCTCATTGGTTTTTTCACCATAGCGCATAAAATATTCCTTAAAGTTATTGATCAATCGCACTGTTTTAGCAAAAACGTCTTTATTTCGGCAACGGTTCATCAACAGCGTTTCCGCCCCGAACATTTCTGGCACTTCCGTCAAAATAGCCGAACCACCGGCACTGACAACCTTATCAGCAATAGATCCCACCAGAGGATTTGCCGTTATCCCGGAAAATCCATCAGATCCGCCGCATTTCAAGCCAATTACCAAATGCTCTGCACTACAAGTTTCTCTTTTGAAACGCGATGCATATGAACAAAGTTCTTTCATTATGTCAATTGCCGCAGCGACCTCGTCTTCATGATCCTGACAAACGATGAATTTAACTCTTTCTTCATCATAATCACCAAGAACTTCTTTTAAAAGACTGATTTGATTGTTTTCACAACCAAGCCCTACAACCAGTACAGACCCCGCATTTGGACTGTTTATTAGGCCGCTTAAAATTTTTTGCGTATGAAGCTGATCGTCGCCAAGCTGCGAACAGCCATGCGGATGGCTGTAGGCATAAATTCCATCGATTGTTTCTGTTTTAAAACTTTGCGCTGCCGTTTCTATACTGCGGGCAATCGAATTGACACAGCCCACTGTTGGAATGATCCAGACTTCATTTCGTATCCCGATTTTGCCATCCTTGCGTTTATAACCCATGAATTCACGCGCTGCTTTTGGGAATTCAACCGGTAAAACAGGATCGTATTGATAATCGAGCAAACTGCCCAATCGGGACTTGATATTATGCGTATGCACCCAATTGCCAGCAACTATGTTTTCTGTGGCTTCCCCTATTGGAAAACCGTATTTTATGACTTTTTCTCCGGCAGCAATGTCTTGCAATGCGACCTTATGACCGGCCGGAACATCAGCCGACAAAATAATTTCTTTATCCAAAACAGACAAGCGTTCACCTTTTGAAAGTTTTTCGACGGCTACCGCTATGTTATCGCCTGCATTTATTTTATATAGCTTCTGCATATAATTTACCCCTAAATTTTTTCATTAACACAACTGCAAAATTGCTGCTTTCATGCCTTTTTCTTCAACAAGCTTCAGATCCTCGGTGACTTTGCTAACAAAATCACCTAATGCTCCAAGGTCTTCTCCCCAGAACTCTTTCTTTGCCGCGAGCAAAGCTACGAGCTCAGCTGTATCTTTGCCTGCATTTTGTTGAAAAAACGCCAATACTTCCGGATCATCAGAAATTTCATACGTATCGAGGCCACGCTTGCCGACCAGGCAACCATTCTTCATCTCCGTTGTGCGGTAAAAAGCGACCAATGCCGCAAAAGAGAAAGTCAACAAAGTCGGTAACTTGCCATCTCTAGCAAAAATATCCTTGATTGTCGGCAAGACACGAGCTCGCCATTTCGATACAGAATTGAGCGAAATAGAAAGCAGTGCATGCTTTACAAAAGGGTTCTCAAAGCGTTCAAAAACAAAACGAGCAAATTCAGCCGCTTTTTCTCTAGGCATATGAACCGTTGGCACGACCTCTTCCATGACAATTTTTTCGATTTCTTTGCGAATGACCGAATCTTCCATACATTCTTGTACATAATTGAGTCCACTTAAGTATCCGCCGAGAACAGAAGACGTATGTGCTCCATTTAAGATTCTCACTTTGCGTTCTTTGTAAAGCTTCAATTTATCGGTAAAATCAACGCTCAACCCATCGGTAGATATGTTAAATTTCTTGGCTACCGATGCATCGGCTTCGATTACCCAAAGGCCAAAAGGTTCTCCCATGACAGCCAATGGGTCTTCATAACCCCATTTAGCCGAAAGCTCTTCGATCTTATCGGCAGGATAGCCCGTAATGATTCGATCGACCAAAGTGCCGGCAAATACATTTGCCGTTTCCAGCCAATTCTTAAAAGAATCTCCAAGCTGCCACAAATCTGCATATTTAAATACAGTTTCTCGTAACACTTCGCCGTTATCTTCAATCAATTCTACGGGAAGCATAATGAGCCCTTTACCTGCATCACCCTTATAGAAGGAAAAACGCTCGTATAAAAACTTGGTGAGTTTAGCCGGATACGTTTTTGCCGGACAATCGGACAATTTGTCGCCTGCATCAAAAACGATACCGGCTTCGGTTGTATTTGATACGACAAATTCTAGCGTATCTGTTTTTGCCAAGCCCATGAATGCTTCATAATCCTCATAGGCACCAAGAACTTTTTGCACACAAGTGACCACTCGTTCGCCTTCATAGATTTCACCGTTTTTTATGCCTCTTAAAATTACGGTGTAGACATTATCCTGTGCTTTAAATTTAGAAACATCACCTTGACGCGGCTTTACGATTGCCACATCTCCATTGAATTTCCCCTGTTCATTCGCGACATCGATTCCATAATCGACAAAACCTCGCAAAAAATTGCCTTCACCAAACTGCAAAACTTTGATTGGTCGTTCTGATCTTTTATGGACTTCATTGATTTTTTGCATGAATGTAACCCCTTTACTTTATCATCCTCAAAACACATGCTCTCATTGACAAAGTGTTTTAAAATTGAAAATAATTCGCTGCATTATTATAGGAAATGTCTTCTACTAATTTCCCTAAATATTCCATATCTGCTGGATATTCACCGTTTTCAACCCAATTGCCAATTACATTGCACAAAATCCGACGGAAATATTCATGGCGAGTGTAGGAAAGGAACGAACGAGAATCCGTCAACATCCCAATGAAATTCCCCAGTACAGAAAGATTTGCTAAGCTTGTAGCATGCTCTATCATGCCAGTCTTTGTATCATTGAACCACCAAGCAGCACCATGCTGGATTTTTCCGGCAACTTCTGGTCCCTGGAAAGACCCGATAATCGTATCGATCATCGCATTGTCATTTGGATTTAAAGAATAAATGATTAGTTTAGGTAAATTATGGTTTTTATTCAATGCATCCAGTAAATTTACAAGACCTTCACCGCAGTTATACGAAGCAATGCAATCAAATCCAGTATCCGGACCTTGCTTAGCAAATTCTAAAGCATTGTTGTCGCGCAGCGCTGAATAATGAATCTGCATAGCCCAGCCGCGCTTAGCATATTCTTCGCCAAGGAACAGCAGCAATGCTGTTTTATAAACTTCAACATCTTTTGTTACAAGTTTTTCACCATGCAGCGCTTTTTGTACCACTGCATCGACTTCTGCTTCTTCTGCTTCGCGGCAAAATACGTATTCAAGCGCATGATCCGATGCCTTACAACCCATTTCAGCGAAGAAATCCATACGAAGGCTTAGTGCCTTGCGAATGTCCGCCATCGTGTTGATGACAACACCAGAAACTTCAGCGAGACGTTTCATATAAGGAGCAAATCCCGGTTTTTCTACACGCATTGCAGCGTCAGGACGCATTGCCGGCAGAACTTTTGCACTGCACTTGCCATCTGCTTTTATTTTTTTATGCCAGCACAAATCATCGGCTGGATCGTCTGTCGTGCAAATCACTTTGACATTAGATTGCTTGATGATGCCTTGAACCGAAAGATCTGGCTGCTTAATTTTTTCATTACAGAGAGTCCAAATGCTTTCAGCCGTTTCACCATTAAGCGGTGTCTTGCAGTCGAAATAACGCTGTAGTTCGAGGTGCGTCCAATGATAAAGGGGATTCCCGATTGCCCGTGGCAAGGATTCTGCAAACTTTTGGAATTTTTCACGATCCGTCGACTCCTTACCCGTTATGTCTTTTTCTGCTACGCCATTGGAACGAATCATGCGCCATTTATAATGGTCGCCGCCAAGCCAAGCTTCTGCAATATTCTTAAACGTATAATTTTCAGCAATCTGCTGCGGATTTATATGGCAATGATAATCGATGATCGGCATCTTTGCTGCATGCTCGTGAAACAACGTCTTTGCCGTTTCCGTTTCCAATAAAAAATCTTTTCCCATGAATTCTTTCATAAAAAAATCAACCTCTCTACATTTAAATTTCATCCTATGTTCCTAAACCCAAAATCTATGATGGGTGCAAATGGTTTTTTCTGTCTCAATGGATATAAGTATTCACCTTTGCTCAAACTTTTAAAATTTTCTAATTATTATCTGCAATAGCAAAAACTTCTGCGTTTTTTTGCGGCCCGCAATTATTATATATTTCTGTAAGCGATTACATTTTTATTAACTTGTAACTGCTTACAAATTATATTGTAGGCATTTATCTAACATATGTCAATATAATTAAAAACTAATTTCGTTAAAATTTCAAAATATTTTTGGCATTTCACTTTAAAAACACATGGACTGCACAAATTGAGGACGCTTTTCTTTCTGTAAGCCCTTGCATTTAGCTATTGCTATTGAAAAAATTTACGATATACTTAAAAAGACGGTAAAATATTCCTACGGAGGTAGCTCATGACTATTTATGATATAGCAGAAGCCTGCGGCGTCTCCATCGCCACCGTTTCTCGCGTTCTCAACGGCAGCAGTAAAGTCAGCCCTAAGACGAGAGAAAAAGTCCTTGCAGCGATGAACGAACAGAACTATACACCAAATCCTTTTGCCCGGGGGCTAGGGCTCAACTCAATGAAAATGATCGGTATCCTTTGCACCGACGTATCCGATGCCTACTTTGCCAAAGCGGTTTCTCTAGTCGAACGTGACTTAAGGAAACGTGGTCTCGATGTCATACTAGGGTGTACCGGTATCGAACTTTCTAATAAGAAAAAATACCTACAGCTTCTTCTCGACAAACACGTCGATGCAATTATTTTGATTGGTTCGCCATTCCGTGAAGAAACCGATAATTCGCATATCATTGCAGCTTCAAAACAAATTCCGATCATAACCATCAATGGTTTGATAGAAATGCCTAATATTTATTCCATCATTTGCGATGAAAAAAGCGGCGTTTATCATAGCGTCGAGCTTCTGTCCAATGAAGGACACCGTTCCATCCTGTATTTATACGACTCTTTGACCTACAGCGGCAAGCAAAAACTAGAAGGTTATCGACAAGCAGTCGAGCAATGCGGTCTTGACACGAACGCTAAGCTGCTCCAGCGCATTCCGCGTACACTTGAAGATGCCGAGGCTATTGTTGACAAATTAATTACGGAAAAAGTTCGCTTTTCAGCGATTGTCGCCTCAGAAGACCTCATTGCCGTAGGCGCGCAAAAGGGGCTTATCAGCCTCAACAAAAATAAACATAAACGAAAGCACGTTCCCGTCATCGGTTGCAATAATTCAATTTTAGCTGAATGCTCGACTCCGTCTTTGACCAGCATGGACAATCGACTCGAAGTCCTATGCCCGGCGGCAATTGATACGTTAACTAAAATATTAGCTGGCGAAGGAGCTTCGATTCCGTCTAAAGCGATTTTCCCATCCATTTTAGTTACACGAGATAGTTATCAGCCAGAAACTCAAAAACATAAATAAAAAATCCGACTGCCGAGCAGTCGGATTTTTTATTTATGTTTTTGTTCTTACTCCGACTTGACCGGACGTAAAAACAAGGTCAATAATTGTTCTTTGCAATCTTTATGATTCGTTACGATTTCATGAACAGCCTGACAAATTGGCAGCTCTACCTCATATTGCTGGGAAAGAGCCATAAGTGCTTCCACTGTATAAACGCCTTCGGCAAGCTTATCAGATGTATTTCCTTTTACCAAGTCTTCACCAAACCGCCGATTGTTACTATGCGCCGAAAACAGTGTCGCCTCATAATCACCTAAATGACTAAGCCCATAGACGGTCATTGCATCTCCGCCCAAAGCATCGATCAAGCGGGATAATTCAGCTGTTCCGCGGGCCATCAAAGCTCCTTTGAGGCTGCTGTACCCTAGCCCATCGAGCATTCCAGCTGCAATGCCAATAACATTTTTAGCAGCAGCTCCAATTTCTATGCCCAATAGATCAGTCCCATAATAAAAACGAATCAACGAACTGGTGAATGCCTCCACCAAATGTTCCTTGACTCCAGGATGATTTGCACCAATTACCATGCAATTAGGTATCCCGCGAATAAAATCCTGGACATGCCCAGGCCCTACCCAGACAGCAATGTTTTGCTCAGCACCTAGTTCCTCTTCCAGGACCTTTGATAATCTCTCACCAGTGCCGATTTCTAAGCCTTTCATGCAAAGGATACATGTCTTAGCCGCGATATCTGGAAAAGCCGCCAATTGAGCTCCCAGGCTTCGCAGTTGCTGCGAGCTTATCGATATGATGATGCAATCTGCAAAACGCACAGCATCCGCCAATGAATCGGTCAACTGCATCGAATCCGTAATGTTTAGATACTCATTTTTTCTCATTTGTTTCAGCTGCGCCAAACGACTTGATTTTTCCCGACCCCAAAGTAAAACTTCATGCCCGATATGATTGGCGTACCAAGCTAGAAACGTTCCCCAACGGCCACACCCCAAAACAGAAACACGCATACGATCTCCCCAAATCTATTTGCAAGACAATTGTCTTTTATTTTTCAGAAATCAAATCTTTGACCACTTCACCTGCAATGATGAGACCAACGACGGATGGAACAAACGATACACTGCCGGGAACAGCTCTGCGCATATCACAGTTACGGGCACTGCCAGGCGGACAAATGCATTGGCTGCCGCAGCCACCAGGTCCAGCCAGTTTAACTGGCATCTCCTTAGAATAAACCACTTTAAGCGACGTTACCTTACGTGCTCTCAGTTCTTTTCTCATGACCTTAGCCAAAGGACAGACGCTTGTTTTATAAATATCTGCTACCATAAAGGCCGTAGGATCTAGTTTATTGCCAGCCCCCATGCTGCTGATAATCGGAATGTTTTTTTCTTTAGCTTTCATTACGAGATCGATTTTAGCTGTTACCGTATCAACGGCATCAACAATATAGTCATAATCTTCACCAATGAACTCCTCTGCATTATCGGGAAGATAAAATTTTTGAATGGTGTTGACCTCAGCTGAAGGATTGATCTCAAGGATTCTTTGCTTCATCATCTCAACTTTTGATTTGCCAACCGTTTTCGTCGTCGCATGGATTTGGCGATTGACATTGGTCAAACAAATCAGATCATCGTCGACCAAAACAAATTTCCCAACACCGGATCGAGCCAGCCCCTCCGCAACAAAGGACCCAACTCCACCAACACCAAAAATTGCCACTTTGCTCCGCGCAAGTTTATTCATTCCGTCAGCACCCAATAAAAGCTCTGTACGTGAAAAAGTTCCTAACATTATATAAACTACCCCTTATTTCTTTTTAAATTTACAGCTATAATCTTACCATAAAACCCGGCAGTAAAAAAGAGCCGCCTTATGGCAGCTCCCGGTAACGCAAGACACAACCTATTATTTTTTCCCCGTTTAAATTCCGGAACTTTAGACGACCCCCGGAGCCCGAAAATTCCCCAGGCCGGTATGGTCGGTTGACTGTTCCGTAAAATGTCCCAAAAACTTCGGAACCTCTAGCCCTGTATCGGCTTTACTCTGAACTTTGTCTTCTTTTTGCTCAACAGACGTCCCTGCGACAAAATCCGTAGCAATGATTGTCGCCTGCACCATATCGGCAAATTTTTCATTGACAACCGTCCCCAGTATAATATTGACATCCGGATTCGTATGTTCATAAATGTATTTTGTGGCCTCATTGACTTCATACAGCGTCAAATCTTCATTGCCACTGATATTCAAGATAATCCCGCGAGCACCGACCAACGATCTTTCAATCAAAGGGCTATTGACTGCCATCTGCACGGCTTTTACGGCTCCCTCTCGGCTCTCACCAATGCCAAGCAATGCATCCGGGCTTTTACTCTGCTGAAAAATCGATTTCACATCAGCAAAATCAACATTGATTACACCAATCGTCAAGATCAATTCAGAAATGCAGCGGATTGCCTGTTTCAAAACACCATCCGCTGCCCAAAATGCTTCAATCAAAGAAAGTTTATGCCCGGTTTCCAGTTTCAGCAGATTATCGTTATGCACATCGATAAGAGCATCCATATGTTCCTGCATTTTTTCAATACCACTTGCAGCTACCTTCTTTTTCCGAGAACCTTCAAAAGAAAACGGCACCGTCACTACGCCGACCGTTAAAATACCGAGTTCCTTAGCAAGCTCTGCGATGACCGGAGCTGCACCTGTTCCCGTGCCCCCGCCCATCCCTGCTGTGATGAAGACCATGTCTGCGCCCGCCAACATGGTTTTTATTTTATCGCTATCAGCCCTAGCAGCTGCCTCGCCCAAATCAAAGTTAGCACCAGTTCCAAGCCCTTTAGTCAGGTTCGCGCCAATTTGCAAAGTCTTGACGCCAAATTCCGGCAAATGCTGCAATTGCTTAGCATCGGTATTCACCGCAATCAAATCTATATCCAATACGTTCTCTTTTGCTATACGCTCTATTACGCTATTGCCGCCGCCGCCGACTCCAATCACCTTAATCCGGACGACTGCACTTCTTATTTCTGTATCGTGCATAGGGCTCCATCCTTTCACCATCATGATTTCCAAAAGCAAGCCTGCTTTTTGCAGCGAGTTCATACATACAATTATAACATTAAATTTCTATAAGGATACTGCCAATCCTGCAATTTTCAGTATTTATTCAACAAAAAAAGTAAAAAAATACAAGGTCCCAGGAAAGCGTCCTTAGACCTTGTAAGACTCAATGCATATAAACTTTAATCAAAGTGCCGTAAAAAACATTACCGATAGACATACCAGGACGATTTTCAAGCCGTCAAGTTTCAAAAAAAACACTTCCTCATCGATAAAATAATTACGAAACTAATTATACTATGCGTTAAATGTTTTTTCAAGAAAAACATTTGTCCATTAAAGATTTTCAATTTCTTATATATTTTCTTTTTTTATTTAATATACGCTACGCTATTACCACGAATTATAGTTGCCGGACGTTCCGGCTGATCTGAATACCCCAGCGCCAAAGCACCGCAAATCACTTCATCAGAAGCTAGTCCCAGCTTTTCTACGGCTGCGATTATTTTTGGATCATCGCAAAGCCAGCGAAGCTGATTGATCCAGCAAGATCCAACCTTGAGCTCATGTGCCATGAGCATCATATTCCCTAAAGCTAAAGATGTATCCGCCATTGCATTTCGATAGCCGCGTTTATTCGCTGCAATAATAAATGTCGGTGGATTATACATAAAATTATACGATCCTTTTTTTGACAAACGAATCGATGTGCTCATGATATCATGCGGATCCTCTGGTTGCTCCATCGCAGCAAATGCTTCTTTGACAAGCGTGCGCAGCTCTTCTAGAATCTCACTTTTCTGCACGACAATAAAATGCGTGGTTTGCATATTATGACCGCTAGGCGCCAAACGTCCTGCTTCTATGATTTGATCCAATTCGTTGTCGGCAATTTGTTCTGCCTTATATTTACGTATACTCTGACGTCCTTTGATGATTTCCATTATGCTGTCCATAAAAATGCCTCCTCAGGATTTTCATTTTTCAATTGAAATTTTACATGTCGTTCCGTTCACATTATAGCATATGCGCCAAACCATCGCCAAGATTGCAAAAGCAGCTCGATTTTGGCAAAAGACAAGTTTACGCAAACCCTGACTTTCTGTTATACTGAATAGAGAAAAAGGAGAATGACAAAATGGATGATAAGAACGATATAACGATGCCCCACGGCATACAACAAAATATAAAAATGGAACTTCTCGGCATGATCCATCATGGAGAATCTCCATTCAAAATCATTGGGCGCATGGCAAAACATCTCGAGGATGTATCCGGTGAGGCCGGCTATGCACAAATCATCGAAGATAATCTGCGTTCGATCTACGGCATCGCTTTAGGTGAACCTTATCTTCTTGAGGCTGAACTCCAGGACGTCATCGAACGAGGAAAAAAACTCAAGGCTGCCTATGAAAACGATGCCAACTCTGCTGAGGTAAAAAAGCGCATCGAATTTGCCTTGATCCGTCACCGGAAACGGGCTGAACAATTAAAAATCCTGATTCAGCAAAAAGAAGAAGCGGATGCCTGCACTGCCAATAATGAAACATAACAAAATACCAATCCACACCCAAAAATCCTTGAAAAGACAAAACATCTTTCCAAGGATTTTTTCATTTGATCTGCTATGCGCACTTTTCTCTTGAGCATAATAGCTTATCTATGAGAGCTCACTTGCACAGGTTCGAATGCTCTGCTCAAAAATAGCAAGCCCTGCCAGCAGCTGTTCATCGGTTATGACCAAAGGCGCTAAAAAACGGATCACATTGCCATAGGTTCCAGCTGTCTCCAATAAAAGTCCATGCTCTGCAGCATCGAGGATCAACCTGGCTGCCAATTTTTTATTCGGTGCTTTGGATTCTTTGTCTTTGACGAATTCGATACCAAGCATCGCACCAAGACCACGGACATCCCCAATGATTTCATATTTTTCTTGCCATTCGCTAAAATGCTTGCGACAAATTTCACCAATTTGCAGAGCCCGCCCACAAAAATCATCTCGCTGCAATATCTCAATTACTTTAATTGCGGCCGCACACGCAAGCGCATTGCCCCCAAAGGTTCCACCAATGACCCCGGCAGGAACGGCATCAAATATTTCCTGTCGAGCGGTAATTGAACTCAATGGCATTCCGGCAGCAATGGATTTTGCAGCAACGACAATGTCTGGCATAAAACCTTGTTCTTGCCAATAGTTTGCAGCAAACAACCTGCCGGTGCGGGCAAAGCCGGACTGCACTTCATCTGCGATCAACAAAATCCCATGCTCATTACAAATATCTCGAACGGCTTCTACCCATTCAAAAGGTGCGGGAATAAAACCGCCTTCACCTTGTACTGGTTCTAAAACAATTGCCGCAATGAACGCTGCGGGAGAGGCTTCTTCAAACACTTTATTTAAACGGGCAATATAATAATCAATTGCTTCACTGTCTGCCATCCCCTCAGGTTTTCTATACAAATACGGATATTCTGTACGATACACACCATCTGGAAAAGGGCCCATCCCATACGCATACGATTTTTTTGCCGTCATCGCCATCGTAAGCATGGTGCGCCCGTGAAAAGCACCCGAAAACGTAACAATATTAGGCCGCTTTGTATAAGCCTTCGCGATTTTCACGGCATTTTCAACAGCTTCTGCACCACTATTGGCAAACATCGTCTTTTTTACCAGTCCATTAACCGGTACAAGCTCATTCATTTTTTCGGCTAATTCAACGTAGCCCTCATGTGTCAAAACATTGAACATGGCATGCAGATAATTTTTATTCTGCTCTTCGACAGCAGCCATTATTTCCGGATGTGAATGACCTATATTCAAAGCACCGACACCGCCGATCCAATCCAAGAACAAATTGCCATCAACGTCTTCAATCATCGCACCGCTCCCTCTTTTTATCACACAAGGATACGGATTGCAAAGTGCTGCCGGCGTAGCCACTTTGCGCCTTGCCAAAATTTCTTTTGCCCTCGGGCCCGGTAAGCTTTCGGTTATGATCTTGGGTAACGCTTCACTCAACATAGCATTCACATCCTTATTTTATTTTTCTTCTGTCTCACCAAAGACTTCCAACGCCTGCAAAAAATCTTCCACTAATTCTTCTGCGTTTTCGATTCCTACTGAAATACGCAAAAGTCCAAAAGTGATTCCTATTTTCTGTCGCATTTCTTCCGGCACATCATAATGTGACGACATAATCGGATGCGATAAAGTCGTACGATACCCACCGAGCGTCATGGCATAATGCGCCAACTGTAAACGCCTCATAAAAGCATTCATTTTTTCTTTATCATCAGGCAATACAATACTGAGCATTGCCCCATATCCATTTTTAAATAGTCGCGCAGCCAATTCATGCTGCGGATGGCTTTTCAGTCCGGGATAATTGACTTGTTTCACATAAGGACTTGTTTCCAGTGCTTGTGCAAGTTTTGCCGCATTTGCCATTTGTTTTTCCAATCGCAAAGCCATTGTCCGCATGCCTCGTTGAACCAGCCATGCCGTGAAGGCATCTGCTGTAGAACCGATGAGAACCTGTAGATGATAGGCTTTTTCAATAAGTTCGGCTTTACCAGTAATGGAACCGCAAACTGCATCGCTATGTCCGTTGGCAAATTTAGTCAGACTATTGACTACCAAATCAGCACCATGGCTCAATGGACGAATTCCGACCGATGTCATGAAAGTATTATCTACGACCAAAACAGCATTTTTTCGATGAGCAATGTCTGCAATCTCATCTAGATCAACTACAGTAATCATCGGATTTGCTACAGTTTCTGTGTATAAAACCTTCGTATTTTCTTGTATAGCTGCTTCGATTTCAGCTAAATTAGTAAAGTCCACATAGCTTACAGAAACAGAAAAATCCCCTAAGACTTTACTAAAAACATCCATGCTTTCACCATATAAAGTCCGGTCAGATACAATGTGGTCGCCGGCCTTCACCAACGATAAGATTGCGGTAGAGATCGCTGCCATTCCAGAAGAGCAAATCACGGAATTCTCACCTTTTTCTAAATAGGTCATAAGCTCAGCTAAAGCAGTTCGATTCGGATTGCGATTCCGATTATAACAAAATCCCTGCTGGTCATACCGTTCTTGCAAGTCATCGAGATCTTCGACATTAAAAGCCGTAGTCATATATATCGGTGCTGTTTCCGGATTGGATGCCAATTGATTGATATACGCACCTTGATTGAGCAATTCCGTTTCATAGGAAAACTCTTTTGTTCGTTTTTTAAACATGAGTAAGCCTCCCAAACACTATAAAATTTTACTAAGAAATGCTTTTGTTCGTTCATGACATGGATTATTGAACAGTTCTTGCGGACTATTTTCTTCAAGAATGCTCCCTCTATCCATAAATACAATACGGCTGCCTACCTCTTTGGCAAACCCCATTTCATGGGTCACGACCACCATGGTCATTCCATCTCTCGCCAACTGTTTCATGACCTCCAGAACTTCGCCGACCATTTCCGGATCAAGAGCCGAAGTAGGTTCATCAAAAAGCATGACATCCGGCTCCATAGCCAAAGCCCTGGCTATAGCTATGCGTTGTTTTTGCCCACCAGATAAAGACTCTGGATAAACATCCGCCTTATTTGCCAAGCCAACTTTTTGCAAAAGAACCATCGTTTTTCCCTCAGCTTCCTGTACCTGGCAGTTTTTGACCCGAAGAGGTGCGAGCATCACATTTTCTTTAACGGTCATATGCGGAAAGAGATTGAAGTCTTGAAATACCATTCCTACTTTTTCTCGCATTTTATTTATATTAGTTTTTTTATCGGTAAGATCAACACCGGCAATACAGATATTGCCTTCCGTAATTGTCTCCAAACTATTGATACATCGCAAAAAAGTCGATTTTCCTGCACCGGACGGACCAATGACGACGACCACTTCGCTCGACTTTATCGTAATATTGATATCCTTCAATATGTCTGTTTTTCCGTAGTTTTTCTTGAGATGGCTTATTTTAATCATTCTATATTCAGCCGCCTTTCCAGCTTGCTCAATAGCTGTGTCAAGGTAAACGTCAAAAACAGATACACAGCTGCCGAAGTGAGATAAGATTCCCATACCCTGTAGTATTGAGCATTCATCGCCTGTGCCCAATACATAAGCTCCGGTGCAGCAATGGTAGATGCCAATGATGAGTCCTTGATCAAACTGATGAACTCATTCCCCAGCGGAGGGAGCATGCGTTTCATTGCCTGCGGTAATATAACATAGCGCATCGCCTGCATATAAGTCATTCCCAAAGAACGTGCTGCTTCCATCTGCCCTTTATGGATTGACTGAATTCCCGCGCGAATTGTTTCAGCGATATAAGCGGAAGCATTGATTGAAAGAGCGACTATCGTTGCCGCGATTCCATTTGACCGATGCAAGAACAAGGGGATTATTCCAAAATGGATGATGAGCAGCTGCACCAATAATGGTGTTCCTCTTATAATGTTGATATAACAAGTGAAAATAAGCGAACACCATTTTGATTTCATCATTTTTCCCAAGCTGATAAATAATCCAATAATTGTTCCTAAAAGCACGCCTATAAGAGATAATCCAACCGTCAGGAGCGTTCCTTGAAGAAAAAATGCTCCATATTCTGCGACAATATCAAAACGAAAATCCATGCTACTTCCTCCTTAAGAGCATGTTCTTCACATGCTCTCAAAATCTAAATTCCAGCCTATTTTGCTAGTTTTTTCAATTCTTCCATATTCGGATCGACCTTGAACCATTTTTTGTAGATAGCTGCAAAAGTACCATTATCATATAACTTGACCAAAGCTTTATCGAAATCTGCCTTGACTGCACTGTTTTTAGGATACATCAAGCCAAAATATTCTGGAGCAAAAGCTTTTTCATCATAAACAAGCTTAAAGCCTTTATCTGCATTTTGACCAATAAAGGCCTGATTATTCGTATCATCGCCAACAGCAGCATCCATGCTTCCATTAGTAATTTCCATATATTGCAAACCATTTTTGAATTTTTTTATGTTCTCATTATTTTTCCCCAAAAGTTTTTCCATAGCTTCTTGCCCAGTAGATCCATTTTGTACACCAACCGATTTTCCCTTCAGATCTTCTGCTGATTTAATTGGGCTATCTGCTTTTACAACAATACTTTGTTTGGAAATAAAATACGGCACAGAAAAATCAAAGGTTTGCTTTCTGTCATCGGTAATCGTTATGCCGGAAATTCCAACATCTGCTGTATTGCTTCTGAGCTGTTCAAACATTGCATCCCAGCCGGCATTGGTTATTTCATATTCATAACCAGCTTCTTTTGCCAAGGCTTCCATTAATTCAACATCAAAACCGACTAACTTGCCGTTATCTAAAAATTCAAAGGGATTCCAATTCGCGTACGTGACAATCTTTAATGTCTTTTTAGCTGCCCCCTGTGTATTGGTAGCAGCATTGCTTCCACACCCGGTAACAAAAAAAGCAAAAACGAGCAGTAATGAAATCATCGGCAGTAATTTTCTCATGGCTATTCATCCTCCTAGATATTATTCAAATTTTAGTTAATACTATACGATGCATAAAGAAAATATTATTTTTACATGAACTGGATCTGACTTGACGATTCGATGCCTCCCTTACAAATAGAAACAAAAAAACAAAGCCCGCTCTCAAAATCTTGAGAAACGTCTTTGTTTCTTTACGCTAACTATTGACTTGGGTTCATTATAAACTCTATCGCAAGTATAGAGTCAAGCCAAAATCTCTGCTGCCTTATAATATTTTTCTGCCAAACGCTGGAACTTATTGATCCCCTCCGGTCCATCTCCAGGATAGCCTTGCCGATAAAAATCGCCCAATCGCATCAGGTATTCACGGCAAGGATTGAGCTCAGCTGCACGTAAAAGGCGTCCTAGTTTAAAGCTATATGCTTCTTTGATTTCTCGAATATAAGGAAATGCTGCAAAATCACCTTCAAATAAAGAAAATAAGGCAAAAATAGCCTCTTCACAAAAACCATCATAAGCTTCTCGAAAATACTCTGCCGCTTGCTTTTCCAGCTTAGCTCCCGCTCGCCCATCTCTATGCATCAAGCCAATCTGATAAAGTGCTTCAGGAAAATTTCCCGCCTGCCTAAAATACCGCATGGCTTGTCTTGAATCTACCGCTACTCCATATCCATAGGCAAAACACATGCCAATACGATAACTTTGTTCAAGATCTTCAAGATTTGACGGCACTTCAAAAATTTTAAAAAACAAATTTTCTGCCTGCTTTTCATCACGCCCCATTCCTAAACCATACTGAGCACAATATGCCAGCTTGTATATAGCAGGAATAGAGTTTTCTTTTGCCGCTAAGGAAAACCATTTGACTGCTTCTTTATAATCATACAGTCTATATTGATATGCACCATAAGCATACTGTTCTTTTATTGTTGTGGGCTCATGCGCTTGCCAATACAATGTTTCAAGCAAAACCCGCTTGTGTTCTCTATCTGTATACTCACTCATCTAAACCACTCCATCAGCCTCAACTAAAAAAATCCTTTTCCTGCACAGGGTCCAGAACTGCACATTCCACACCCTTGCTGCAAATCATGAATATTTTTCCCATCCAAATAAGCGTTGCAGCGAAAGCGATCAAAACCATCAGTCTGCAATGCGCCAGATGGGCATTTTTCTACACAGACTTTACATTTTCCCGTTTTGTAATATAAACAATATGAATCCTCCGGCCTTAACGTAGGAGGTATTTCTGCATCAATAATGATGCTATTCAAACGCCCGGCTGTGCCACTTTTCGTAATTACCAAATGATTTAAGCCAAAGGTTCCAATACCTGAAATAACAGCCGACGCTTTATGTGACCACTGCGTTGTCAGTTCTATCGGATTAAAATCATCCGTCGGCGATTCTGTTGCCACATGCACGCCTTTTGCTCGTAATTGCGTTTTCAAAACACGGCTGATCCTCGTCAACAAAAGATTCGTTAAGGTATAATTTCTAGACCATTCCGGAACAATGTTTCGTTTGCCTTGGATTTCTTTTATGATGGCCAGCGAAAACGGAATAAAGTAAACAACTACTGTTTTTGCTCCTGGTAAAATTTCTTTAGGATGCAGTTGTGCATTGCCGATTTTTTCATTTAGCCCATCATAAAGCGGATCATCTGCCGAAGCAAAACCAATGATGGGTTCACGAAAGCGAAAGCTTTCCTCATGATTTTCTACTTCGTTTTTGATAATGAACGCAATCAATTCCGATAACTCCATTTTGCTTACCACCTTTCCTCACTGCATCGCAGTGTAAAATACAAGACAAAATGCACTTCGATTTATTGATCGAACACCGTTAACGCCTGTCTAAAATCTGCAATCAAATCATCGCTATCCTCTATGCCTACAGAAATGCGCATCAAACCATACGATATCCCCATTTTTTTAAGCTCCTCTTTAGGCACATGATGATGCGATGAATGGAGCGGATGCGATAAAGTTGTCCGTATCCCGCCAAGCGTAGGCGCATAATGCCCTAAATGCAGACGATCCATAAACGCATTGATTTTCTCTTTATCGTTCGGCATTTCAAAACTCAGCATCCCCGTGCATGATTCACCATCTTTAAATAATTTTTTAGCCAAATCATATTGTGGATTATTTTTTAGCGAAGGATGATTTACTTTTAAGACCTTTGGATGTTCTTCTAGCATCTTCGCGAGCGCTGCAGCATTTTTCATCTGTTTTCTAACGCGCAGATCCATGGTATGGATTCCCCGGTAAACCATCCATGCGCTAAATGGGCATCCAGAGGTCCCCGTCAACATCCGTATCGTATGGATCTTCGTATAAATACCTTCTTCTTTAACCGTAATAGAACCCGCCAGAGCATCACTATGTCCATTCATGAACTTCGTCAAACTATTGATTACGATATCCGCTCCTACTGCTAATGGTTTTATCGCAATCGGCGTTGTAAATGTATTATCGACCATAAGCATTGCATTTCCTATATGGGCAATTTTCGCCAATTCTTCTATATCCGCTAAATGATCAGTAGGATTACTGACCACTTCCGTATAAAGCATCTTCGTATTTGCTTTCATCGCTGCTTTCACGGCAGGCAAGTCACCAAAATCTACATAATCTATAGTCACACCATAATTGACCAGCAATAAATTAATTGCATCAAAAGTTTCTCCATAGATATTGCTATTGGCAATAAAATGATCCCCCGGCTGCAATAGCGCAAAATAAGTTGTCGTGATGGCGCCCATCCCCGAAGAAAAAATCAAGCTATACTTGCCTTTTTCCAAATAAGAAATCGCTTCTGCCAAAGAATTCCGATTAGGGTTTCTTGTTCGAACATACGTATATCCTTTTTGGTCATATGTTTGCTGTACATTTTCCAAATTCCCCATCGTAAAAGCAGTCGTCAAAAAAATAGCTGAAGATTCTGGCTGCAAGGAACAGCCCTCAACGTTCTGTCCTTCATATAAAAGCTGAGTCGCTTCACTAAAATCCATATCGATATCTCTCATTGTTACAACCCCCATAATAATATGTAAAAACATTGTTTTACATTTAGTCTTTCATGCAGGTTCATTATAAAGTTTATAATTATTATAGAGTCAATCCTTTTCTTAAAAATATTTTCATTGCCTTTTGGTAAGCAAAGATTGCACTTCATAAGGGCAGTGATGATATTCAGTCAGATTGTCCTCATACTCATTAGCCACTACATATTCAGGGACACCATGCTCTTTAAAATAAGCTGCAAATAAGGACGGATCCCAATGTTCCGTCCGAATGCGTCCACGAAAGCACATATACTGACCGACAGGAAGTTCCATCAACCATTGTGCATCTTGCTCTGGCTTTTCTTTTAGATAAATAAAATACTTTATCGGTGTAAATTTTTTTTCTAACAAATCCGCAAAACTAGCAATGTACCCATATTGACGACGATATTTCAGGTCTTGTTTGTTTTTAAGCTCCGCCAGCCTGGTTTCTACGCTTTCTATCGTATCCTCTGGCAAATAATCAACAAACATAATATAGCGTTTTTCCAATTGCAAAACATAAGGAATATCATCAAATGCGTATTGTTCTAAATATTTAAAGTAATTGATATACCAATGGATATCATCATAAGTTTCTCTAAGCTGCCTTATCTCTTCCTTGATACGTTTTTCCTGCAGCTCAAGGTATGAAAGCATCTTATCTGCTTTACCATCGTCTAAGATCTCTTCAATCTCGTTTAGTGAAATTCCGAGCTTTCGTAAATATTTTATTCGATCGATATAATGAAATTGTTGAAAAGAATAATATCGATACCCGGAATCCGCATCGACATACTGCGGCTTCAATAATTTTAGATTCGAATAATTCCGCAACGTTTGCACGGATATACCAAATAGCTTCGCTGTTTCGCCAATCGAATACAATTCTTTCATAAAAGCCGCCTCCTCTAAAACATACCTCACACTTTACTCAAAAAAAAAAGACTCTTTTGCACGCAAAAGAGTCTTCATTGACTAAAATCTATATCATTCGACCAAATTTCAAATAATGTTCATCGTAGCTATATATTACCTATAATGAAGCTTCTTTGTCAAGCACTGTAACCGAATAAAAATCATAACCAACATGCTGTTCATTATAAAATGATCAGTTGTAAAATGAAATTGAATAAATAAACAAAATAAAATCCATAATGATGAACCTTGTGTTAGAATGTAATCGCAAAAAGACAATCTACAAAGGAGCAATCACTATGGATCAACTCCATTCTAACACAGACGCAACGGGCACGCATCTCACACTCGATGAACGTGGTGTAATTCAAGCACTAACACGCCAAGGCAAAGAAGCTGTTGTCTTTACCCTGGTAGAGCCTATTACGGATTATTATATTGCTATTAAAATTCCGGGGCACAACAGTGCTGGCATAATCCAAGCGATGGTTCAGCTTCACGAGCAATATGGAGAGCGGTTTGCGCAAGTATTCAAGACGATAACGGCAGACACGAACCAGAATTTGAAAACTTCTCCAACACTGAAGCCTTAGGAACAAGAATTTACTTTGCGCATCCATACAGTTCTTGGAATCGTCCCCGTAACGAGCGACACAACGGTATGATGAGAGATTACATTCCAAAAGGTGAATCCTATTGAGCAATATAGTGATGAAGAGATTTTGTCCTTTGCTGACGAGCTCAATAGCCATCCAAGAAAGGTACTTGGCTACCATATGCCAGCTTCATTCTTGGATAAGGTATACCATTGTTGAAAATCATTATAGATTATAACCTTTGTTCAATTTGCTATTGCAATTTACGATTTTTTTACGAGCTTCAACCAATTCAACAAATATTTTTTTTATCGTCTGCAGCTCTGCTTTTGCCACAAACACTCTTTCCTTTTTATCAAGATCGTAATAAGATTTTTCTGTATGCTCAATGCGCTCATATCTCAAGTTCATCATGAAAATCCGCTTGCCATTAAATTTCATTTCGATCATACCCAATTTTGCATGATCAATTGAAATTTCCGTTATCTCATCCCATGAATAACGTGTCCATACTTTTTTGAAAAAGAATTTGCGTTCTCTGATATAAATTGCCTTTGTCGTCAAGACCACATGATCAAGTGTAGCAAAAAAAGGAATTTCATCCTCGCTAAAATACACTTCTACTGATTTTACATCCTTGGCAAAAAAAGCCTGTCTTTCAAAACTGTCATGTTGCGGTATAAACCAAGCACATGTATACTGGCTTTGGTCTATATATCCCTCTAGCCCTTTTTCCACAATAGCGTTGCCTATAAGTTTCCAGTAACATTCACTTTCTATTTTGTTTTTTCGCCCAAATTCTTTTTCTTCCTGTGACATCTCCAAAGCTTCGGCCGATTCGACATATTGTTCTAATGCCTCTTCTATAATTGCCCAATTACTTTCTTGCCAAATACCTGCTGTCTGCAAGGGCTTTGATGGCGCCTTCAACAATCCGTAAATATTACAAATATAGTCCTCAGAACCAAAAATCGTAAAACCTTTGCATGTTCCATCATGCATCATTGCAAGTTTTCCTAACATTGCACTAAATAAAAAAGTCTCCCAGCTGCCAAAGATTTCTTCAGCGGAAGAACCAAATCTTTGCAGCATCGCTGTCGCTGTCTCATCATCAATGTACCCTGTACTATATCCACACCCAATGATATCAATGATTCGTGAAAAATCAAATCCTGCCGTTCCCACCTCTGTTATATAACAAAGCCAAGGCTCGTAACTTTGAAAAAACGTTCCATACCAATCTCGTGGGCCAGACTCTTCACCAAAAAGGCAGCTGAGTTCATCTTTGATTGCCTCAACTAACTCCTTACGATCACACTGTTGGTTTACTACATAGAATTTTTCTAATAAAGAATTGATTTTAGCCTCATAATCATAATTACTCTGCAACTCCCCCATATCCAGGGTAAGAAATGTATCCTTGTTTTGCACGTAAATATCACATAAAATTGCTTGAACCAGATGATTCACATAACTATTGGCATAAAGCGTTTCTACTGTCTCAAGCAAAGATTTCCGGTCAACTATGTCAAACCAATTTTTTAAGGATTTTTTCAACAAACGGTTCATTACTTTTGATCCCGTACGGCTTAAATCAAAAAAATCCTTTTCCATTTTTTGCGGCGAAACCATTTGTTTATATTGATTGTCATAGCGATACATCGCAGTCAACATCATGTACTTACTCTTTATATAAACCACTCCTTCTATAATATATTCCTTTATATTACAGGAAGTTTATGAAAAAAACCGAAAGCTGCATTGAACTTACTATTTTTTCTTTCAAACAAAAAGCAGGTCCCTCCATTGCAACAAGGAACCTGCCTAAATCCATCTTTTTATAAAAATTAAACCTTACTATATGAACAACAGTAATCCGCAACTTCTTCAACGATAAGCTTGAATTTTGAATTGCCAGCTACTTCAAAGCTCTGGCCCGCTGAAATTTCCAGCCAGTTTGAAGATGCCGGCAGCTGTACTTTCATCTTACCAGCTAAGATTTCCATAAGTTCTTTATCGGCTGTGCCGAATTCATACTCTCCCGGCAGCATGATGCCCAAGGTCTTGCGTTCGCCACTCGCTAATAAAACCGTACGACTCGTCACCTTACCGTCAAAATATACATTTGCTTTTTTTACGACAGAAACATTTTCTAACATATCCATTATGTACCCTCTTTTCAACCTGTATTTGTAAATCCAATCTGCTCTTACTATAGCAATTCTACAAAAATTAAGCAAAACTCCACTATTTTTCTTCACCTTTTTATATAACCCTATTTGCACCAATAACCTTTTGCTTCAAAGATTTTTTAATAAATCACTTCGTTATATGAACTCTTTTTCCTCAAATAACGAAGGAAAATATTTATAAAGCATATGGGCGATACCGTCCTCATTATTAGATAGTGTGATTTCATCCGCCTTTTCCTTTAGCTGCGAACAAGCATTTCCCATCGCCACACCAACACCGGCAAAATCAATCATCGACAAATCATTGGCCGCATCACCAAAAGCCATGACTTCCTCTTGCTTGATTTGTAATTTTTGGCATATTTTATCTAGAGAAAAAGCCTTATTGATGCCCTTAGCTGTTGCCTCCAAATAAAATGGTGCCGATGCAATAAACGACAGTTCTTCACAAAAAGGCTCACGAATAGCTGAAATCAAAGGCTGTAAATCTTCTGGCGGAGCTGCAATCAAGATTTTTACTGGATTGAAATCCACTGCATCACAAACATTGGCTACGGCAATGCTCTCCATATTATTCCAGCTTTTTTCCTGCTGAATATAAAAGCTCTCTTCGTCATCCGTATAAAAATATTGCCCATCATCGACAATCGGCGTCACCGGATAAGGTTCCAAATGCTGCAATAATTTTTTTGCCATATTATTTGAAATACTATTTTCGTACAAGATCTCTTGGCTAGTCAAGTCAATGACCTTGCCACCATTATACGATAAGAGCAAACCATGATGCTGCTCCAAATCAAGCTCTGTCGCCTCCCGCAAAAGCCCTGGTGCAGGTCGTCCGGAAGCGAGAACTACTCGAATCCCAGCTTCTTGCACTCTAAGTAGTGCAGCTTTCGTCTGCGGCGTAATTTTTTTCTCATCATTATTTAAAGTTCCATCTAAATCCAAAGCAATCAGTTTAATCAATGCATAATCCTCCTATTATAAACGGCAAAAATCTCTCTGCCGTTGTCTAAACAGCATTTTATCATAATCTCCCATACGAAAAAAGCTCAGCCCGAAGGCTGAGTCTTTCATTCTTCTGTTTGTGGGTCCAATTCCTCTTCGCTAGAAGCTGCTGCTTCCTTATTAAAACCAGCCTTATAATAGATGCCAGTTAAAATCAACAACCACAACGGTCCAACAAGCAAAGAAACACGATGGGCACTATCGATTGCCATCGCAAAGATAACAAAACCTAAAAACAAAAGCGTCATCCAATTCGTATATGGGTAACCAGGCATTGGGAATTTAAGTTTAGAAACCTCTAATGCGCTAAGCCTTTTACGGTAATTATGCTGGGACCATAGAATAATGAACCATACATAAAGACCGATAAACGTGATAACACTCATGAGATAATTGAAAATTTCTTCTGGAACAAAATAATTCAGAAAAACACTGACAATCATCATAGCAACCGAAGCCAAAATCCCGCGATGCGGCACCGCTGATTTACTTAGTTTCGAAAAATATTTAGGAGCTTTTCCTTGAAGCGCCAAACTATGAAGCGTTCTGCCCGTAACGTAGATTCCGCTGTTTCCCGTCGACAAAGATGCCGTGATAACAACGAAATTGATGATTCCCGCTGCTGCTGGAATTCCCAGGCGATCAAAGATCAGAACAAACGGACTTCCCATCGTACCAATCTGTTCCCATGGATAAACCGAAAGTATGACCAAGAGCGATCCCACGTAAAAAATCAAAACACGATAAAATACTTTATCAATGGCTGCTGGAATCGTCTTTTCCGGATTTTCAGCCTCTCCAGCGGTAACACCGATAAGCTCCATGCCCAAAAAGGCAAAAGCCACCATGATGAGAGAGGTGATGAAACCCGATATCCCATTTGGAAAAATACCGCCATGTATCCAAAGATTTGAAAAACCAATTGCCAAACCGCCATTGCCAATACCGAAAAAGATCATCGCAAAGCCAAAGAAAATCATGGCAACAATCGCAATTACCTTAATCAAGGCAAACCAAAACTCAAACTCACCAAAAACCTTTACCGATGCGAGATTGGCTACCGTAAGAAAGACCGTACAAGCGAGTGCCGATATCCACTGCGGCATATCCGGCCACCAAAACTGCACATAAATCCCCGTCGCTGTCGTTTCCAGCATACACACCAAAGCCCAAAAGAGCCAATACGACCAACCAGTAAGATATCCTGCCAACGGCCCAATGAACTGATACGCATAAGCCGTAAAAGATCCTGAAATAGGTTGTTCAACCGTAAGTTCTCCCAACGCACGGAGAATGAAATAAATAAAAATACCGCCAAGCCCATAAGCTAAGACAATAGATGGACCAGCTGCCTTTATCGCTGAAGCTGAACCAAGAAAAAGACCTACACCAATCGCCCCACCAATTCCGATGAGTTGAACATGGCGTTCTTTTAACCCACGCTGCAATCCTTCATGCAGCATATCTGAACCTTGCTGTTCTTTCATGAAATACCCTCTTTTTTCTAAATTCTTTCGATAAACGATTTTGTAATAAAGCTGTCATGTTGTATACTCCGAGGAAAATCGCACTTGTCAATGTACAAGTTTATCATCTTTACAATAAACCCCCATCGCATATGTTCTCTCTGAGGAATCATAACTCTTTTATTGCAACATGACTCTTATTCTACGACAATTCTTTTGATTAGTAAATTATAAAATCCACATCCAGAAGAAAAAGTACAATCGTTTCCACCACAAGAAAACACTTTGTATACTTCCACTATTTTTCTTGTGTAATCACGTATATACTGTCAGTGTTTTGCTAGATCTATTTTTTCATTTTCTCTCTATATTAGAACTAAAAAATTCTATTATTTCCATATAAAGTATATAAAAGAGTTATTTCTTCAACAGTTGATTCCCAGCAACTTTTTTAGACGCATTATGATATGCAAAAAATAATTGTTCAATCAGTATTTTTCGACTATCATAATAGATATAAACTATAAAAAGAGGTCAGAAAAAATGGAACTTAGACATTTACAATATTTCGTTGCCGTTTGCAAACATCTGCATTTCACAAAAGCAGCGGAAAGCCTGCGAATTGCGCAACCAACCTTGAGTCAACAAATCCAAGTACTCGAACAGGAAATAAACACCCCTCTTTTTGATCGTGTCGGCAAAAAAGTACTGCTCACAGAAGCCGGTGAAATTCTATTTAAGTACAGCATGCAGATTTTTGATACCGTAGAACAGGCCGTTACTGACATCGGACAGTTGAAAGGGCTTGAACGCGGTCATATAAAAATTGCGTGTCTTGGCACATATCTGGCAATGGAAACCGTCATGCAATTTCATCAACACTATCCCAAGATCCACATCAATGTCGAACAATTATCCACCGAACAAATTCGCTATAAATTGCTGCAAAATGAACTGGATTTTGGAGTGGTTTTTCTTCCCCTAGCCGATCGTGAACTTGAAAGTATTCCACTCTATTCAGAAACCTTGGTCTTTGTTACCTCGCGCACACATGAACTGGCAAAAATCAAGCGAATCGACTTCTCCCAGCTCAAGGAACTCCCTTTGATCTTGATGTCCAAAAAATATCTGATTCGCCAAATGTTTGATGACGCCTGCCAAGAAAAAGGCTATGATTTCACACCGACCATCGAGCTAAGTGAGATGGATGATCTACGAGAAATGGTCGAAAAGAATGTCGGTGTAACCATTTTACCGACCCTTTATGTGCGCAGCATGGGACGTCGAAGCTTAAAATCGATTCCCCTTCTCGATGTACCGATAAAGAGAACGATTGGTATCGTCTACCGTAAAGGCCGCCATATGTCGGCGGCTGCACTTTCTTTAATGGAAGAGCTCGAAAATTTCTTTGCACAGCTCGACTAACAGCTTTTTACACACGCTGTCTAAAAAAACGGACCTCAATAGTTAGATTCATGCGCGCTAACTACTGAGGTCCATTTATTTTTCCCTGTTTCTCATTTTGCTTCAAATGAATATTTCTCACAAAAGATATCGATCTTGCTAAAACTTTATGAAAAAACGCTACGCATTGTCTTCTTTCTAGCCCAGTGTGATTTTTTTTACAATCGGCAATATTTTTTGTATGAGCGCCGCTGCAATTTCATCGTGCTCTCGGCAGCAAAGATATACAGGCCTTTTTATTTCAATGCCTCTTACTTTGACCCAGCCTACCTCTTTGCGATCAATATGTGCTGCAACAGCACGAAAAGGTGCCAGCATGACTCCATACCCCGCAACAACTGCTTGAATGGATTCATTTAGCCCATGGAATTGGAGCCCAACGACTGGATCAGGCACGCCATAAACTTTACATAAAGCCAGCAAAATCTCCCGAGTAGAGCTGCCCTCTTCTCTCAGTAAGAAAGGTTCTTTGACCAATTGTTCCAGTGAAATTTCTTTTCCCGCATACGGATGTCCCACAGGTAATACAAAACAAAACTCCATATCAAATAAATGAATTCGCTCCAAGGCACATGGCTCCCAGTTTTCTTTTACAAAAAAAGCGATATCTGCTTTGTAATCTGTCAATCTTTTTATCGTTTCAGCTGAATTCCCACTATACAAATCAATCTCGGTAGCTGGATATTCTTTTTTGAACGCCGCTAAACATGCCGGCAATAAAAAATTGGCTGGCAAGTACGTCGATGCAATGCGAAGTTTTTCACACGCTCCTTGTTTTAGTCCCTCGAGACGATTTTCTATATTTTTTTCCATAAAAAATATAGGCATTGCTTGTTTATACAAAAACTCGCCTACATTCGTTAACCGTATTCCACGCCCTTGGGCTTCAAGCAACTTAAAACCAATTTCTTTTTCTAGATTTCTTATCTGGATCGTAACAGCTGGCTGACTGATCGATAAAATGTTAGCGGCTTCCGTAACACTTTTTTGCTTAGCCACTACGGTAAATACGCGAAGCGCATGCAGATTCATTGACTCACCTCAAATCATTTCATATATTTTTTTTATGTATAGCATTAAAACATATATTAGATTTATGTATATGTATTGTATATCATATAAAGCAAAAATAGCAAAGAAGTGTTTGATTTTATGAAAAAATATTTAATTTTACTGTTCTGCCTTTTTTCCCTGCTCATTTTTTCCTATCTTTTCTTTCTTAAACCAGCTAAGACTGATCTTTTTCCTCTATTTCTGATTGGGTCAATCGCTGCCTTTCTTGGAACACTTGCTGGTGGTGGAGCTTTAATCACAGTTCCCAGTATGATGCTCATCGGCATTCCCATTCAATCGAGCATCGCCACCAATAAATTTTCTTCCGGAATCGCCGCTATTTCAAGTGTCTTTTACCTGGTTCGACACAAACAACTCAACGTAAAATCCATACTTTCACTTCTCGCAGTTGCCTGTATCGGAGGAATTGCCGGTGCCTGCCTCACCGTTCAAATCGATGAAAAATCTATGAATATTTTGGCTTTTATCTTACTGTGCATCGCTTTATTTGTTACCATGAAAAGCCAGCATTGGACAAGCTCCGCCATGAATCAAGCCCCTGACAAAAAGCCTCTTCCTTATCTGCCTTTTTTGATTGCTCTTTATGACGGTGGTTTCGGTCCAGGTTCATCGACTTTTAGTATTCTTTATTATCTGAAAAACTGCCAAAGCTATATGGTCGCCGCTCAAATGACAAGAGTCTTGATTCTCGGCAGCTGCACCGGTGCTTTCCTTATTTATGTGCAAACAGGTTTTATCCATTGGCCCTATGCGCTTGCTTTGGCTGCGGGATCGACACTCGGATCGCAAGCCGGCCTTATGATGCTGCCTAAAATCCCGGCAAAAACTGCCAAACGTTTACTTCTATTGATTATCTTATTATTGATTGCACAAATACTTAATAAATTAGTATAATCAATAGTAGAACTGACTCTTTACCGTTTTTTCACACAAAACCTCCAGATTGCCATATGATTTATCGATTTTTGTCTATCAAGATTTCCTATTTATAACGAATAAAACGGCCTGCGCCTGTAAATCATGGTATATACGTCCCAAGAAAAAGATCCAAACTGTTCATCATAGTCAAAAGTAATGATATTCATGAAAAAACAGTATTGGCTTTATCATAATAATCCTTTTACCCTTAAACTAAAGGAGTGTGACGCGATGACAAAAAACGATGAACACATATTACAAGAACCCTTTGCAAAAATAGGTTATAAACTCAACCTATTATTGCATACCGGACAATTATTAATGGAAAGCGGTGCCGATACCAATCGCATTGCCCGCGATATGAGCCGGGCTGCATCTTTTATGGGGATTTCTGAAGAGAAGATTCACCTTCATATCATGTATACGACATTGATGCTCAATGTAAGCGATGATGATCATTCCTATACCAGTTTTCGCAAATGCCGCCATCATGGCATCAACATGACCATTATATCCGCCATCAGTAAACTTTCTTGGCGGGCTATGGAAGAAAAATACTCCCTAGAAAAATATGAAGCTGAACTTCAACGCATACAAAAATTAGAACACGACCGCCATTATTCCGCTCTTCTTTCAGCTATAGGCGCCGGTCTTGCTTGCGGCGGTTTTGCTAAACTCTTTGGCTGTGACTGGATTGCTTTTTTTTGCACAGCTTTTTGTGCAGCAATTGCTTTTGGTCTTCGCCGTTTTTGCAATAATCTAGGCATCAATCCCTATGCCAGCATTTCGATTTCAGCTTTTACAGCTACCATTCTGGCTTATTTCACCCAGTTTTTTTCCGGTTCAGCCACACCGTGGCACCCATTGATCGCCTGCACACTTTTTATTGTACCAGGCATTCCGCTTATCAACTCGGTCGACGACCTACTCAATAATTATATCGTTTCTGGTGCCACCCGTGCGATCAACACATTGCTTATCGTCGGCGGCATGACTTTTGGCATTGTTCTTGCCATTCGCCTCGGAAACGTTCCGGACTTTTTCACATCTTTAAACGTCGCACCGACAAGCATTTATCTTTCTCATGCAATCGCAGCCGCTATCGCCGCTGCCGGCTTCTCTATCATATTCAATCTACCGCCCAGATTGCTCGCAATCGCGGCACTCGGTGGCGTCATCTCCGTTTGCTTGCGTAACTTTTTTGCCCTCGAGCTCAACATCAGCCAAGCGACAGGTTCTTTTATCGGGGCCACAGCTGTCAGCTTGATGTCACTTAAGGCTGCCCATTATTTTCATACGCCAGTTCATGTCATCACCATTCCCTCGGTTATTCCGATGATTCCAGGCGTTTTATTATATCGTCTGCTTTTTGCTATTTTAAATATCAAGACCCTAGACGCTAGTGCTCTCATAGCCGCCATACAAAATGGCGTTGAGGCTATCCTCATCGTCATCAGTATCACGATTGGAACCACGCTTCCACATATTTTTGCTCGGCGTTATATCGAAAAAAATAAACAATTGCACTGGGAAGAACTCTTAGCTAAACGCTCTTCCCTAAAAAAAGACTAACGAGCCCAATAAAAAATAGGAATGCTGCATTTTATTTTGCGGCATTCCTATTTTTTATGGAATCTCACATTATCTATTATTCATCAATATCATTTCATTTGCTTGATCACGTTAAAGTAAACCCAGATTGCATTGAAAAACAGTAATGCACTGGTTACAAAAAATATGGATTGCAGACCAAAGTAAGCAGATACATGCCCACCAAGCAATGAACCACTAAACATACCCAAAAACTGTGCGGATTGATTATAACCAAAAATCCTGCCTGTAATCTTATCCGGAGTTATTCGTTTGACCAAGCTATTGATGGAAGGAAGCAATGCTCCTGTAGCGAGTCCTACGAGAAAACGCAGAACCAATAATTGCCATTCATTGGTAACAAACGCTTGCGGAATAAATAAGATCGCAGCGACAATGAGTCCCCCAAGCATGACTTTTTGCGGGCCAATTCGATCCGATAATTTGCCAAGATAAGGTGCAGCGAGCATGCTCGCTAAACCCGATGCGGCAAAAACCATTCCTGAGATCAAGGCAATATGCGTAGTCTCATCCATTAACTGCCTAATATAAACCGTAATGACCGGCTCAATCGAAAACAGCGCTACCATCATGATATACGTTGTCAAAAACATCGCCAACAATGTTTTCTTATTCTCAATCAAAGACCAAACTTCACGCGAGCTAAGAACCTTCGTCTGATCTTTTGCCATTTTTTCTTTTACAAAACATAAGGTCAGAGTAAAAGCGACGAGCAGCAATATTCCCGTAGAAAAAAATACGCTGCGCATGCCTGCAGCTTCTGCGAGATATCCGCCAATCAACGGGCCTAATAGAGATCCGCCAATCATTCCTGTAGAGAGCGTGCCCAGCGCCCAGCCCACATGATTTTTCGGTGTCTGCGTCGCAATCAGCGTCATCGCCCCCGAATTAAATCCTGAGATGACACCCATCAACAAACGCAGTCCAACCAACTGATGCACCGAGGTGACAAAGCCCATGGCACTGATGACCAGTGCCATTCCCAAACTTGCCCTAAGCAGCATTGGCTTTCTGCCATAACGGTCAGCTGCTTGCCCCCATATCGGTGAAAAAAATGCCATCATCAAACCCGTAATGCCAAAAGCGAGTCCTGACCACATCTCTACATCTGCGATGTCTGTTATTCCCAAGTGCTCGATATATAAAGGAAGAATCGGTGCCAACTGGCTTAACCCAGAAGATGTCGCAAAGGTTCCTACCCAACAAATACATAAATTTTTCTTCCAAAGTTCCATAAAAATATCCCCTTACTTAAAACAAACTCAAGCTTCTAATCCTCGGATAAAAGTATCGATCAATTGATGATAACTTTTTTCCTTCGCTAAATCCTGCGTAAACCAGCCCGCAGCTTCCAATGCAACAAATCCATGCATTACACTTCTCAAACCTCGAAGTGCATGTATACGATCTTCATCGTTTAGTGTATACGCCGCCAATACGACTTCCATCACCTGCATCAAGCTATGGATTTCTTGCCGCACTTCTTCATCAGATCGGCCTGATATCAACACCGTTGCTCTATAAAGCCCCGGTCTTTCATGGGCAAATGTCCGATAGGCTTCTGCAATCGCTAAAATTGCATCTTCTTTCGCTTTGCCGATTGCAGCAGAACTGATTTTACTTTTTAATTCACGGATAGAAAAAATCGTCAAACCTTTTCGCAGTTCCGGCAATCCACCTACATGATTATAAAGTGATGGTTTTCTCACATTGAGCACTTTTGCCACTGCCGTCAAGGTAACATTATCCAAGCCATCGTGATCAGCGATCAAAGCAGCCGCTTCAATTATTTTTTCAAAATTTAAACCAGCACGCATAATATTCCTCCTATTTCGCAAAAACTTACAATGGTTATTATAAAACTAATAGTGTTAGTTGTCTACAAGGAAAATACTTTTTTTAATCCTTAGTTTTCATCTATGTTTTATTGACGTTTCTTTTGCATTATGATATATTAAATCCATCATAAATAAAAAAGGATGTATGACTATGGTTTTCTTTAACGTTTTTATTGTTTTAATTTTGTTTATCGGATTATATTTCTCCGAAAAAAAAGGTATCTCTTTTGGAACCCGTATATTGCTCGGACTGATATTCGGTATCCTTGTCGGTGCAGGCTATCAGATTTTTTACGGAATCAAATCTCCTATCATCGACGAAACCATGACTTGGCTCAATCTCGTAGCCTATGGGTACGTTCGTTTATTGAAACTTGTCGTCACGCCACTCGTGCTCGTTTCAATCATCTCTTCGATTTTGCAGATCAAAGATGTCAAAACCTTTCGCACTACCGGACTTCTCATTATCGGCATCTTATTGTTTACAACAGTGATTGCGGCCTCGATTGGTGCCGGATCGGCACTTGGCTATGGTCTTTCTGCAGTTGGAATGCCTGCTGGTGATGCAGAGCTCGGAGCCTCGCAGAAAATAGAAACCAAGCTTACCGGCTTCAATGCAAAAAGCATCCAAGAACAGTTGATTGAGATCATTCCTACCAATGTTTTTGCTGCCTTCAGCGGACAAGGAAGCTCTGACACTTTATCGGTTGTATTCATTGCCGCTCTGATTGGCATCAGCATCTTGAAAATTCGTCAGTACAAACCAGAAACTGCTGAATTTTTGTCGAAAGCAACTTTAGCTATTCAAGATATTGTTATGGAATTTGTTGAGTTCATTCTCAAAATCACTCCGTACAGCATTTTGGTCTTGATTGCAAAGTTCATTGCTACCAGCAATGTTGAAAGCATCTTAAAGCTCATCTCTTTTGTAGCTGCTTCTTACACTGCAATCTTCTTGATGTTTCTTGTCCATCTGCTTCTTTTAGTCCTTGCCAAATATAATCCAATCCATTATATAAAAGAGGCCTTCCCAGTTCTCTCCTTCGCTTTTATGTCAAGAACGAGCGCCGGAACGCTGCCGCTTACCGTGCATGCACTAGAAACAAAGCTAGGCGTTTCCAAGGGAATTGCTAACCTCGCGGCATCTTTTGGCATCAGCATCGGTCAAAATGGCTGCGCTGGCGTTTATCCTGCCATGCTCGCCGTAATGATTGCACCAACTGTCGGAATAGATCCCTTCACCGCACCATTTCTGATTAAGCTAGTCTTAGTAACAGCACTCGGCTCTCTCGGAATCGCCGGTGTCGGCGGCGGAGCTACCTTTGCCGCACTGGTAGTCTTATCTACGATGGGACTTCCTGTCGGACTTGTTGGCTTGCTCATTGCTATAGAACCACTCATTGATATGGGGCGCACCGCACTCAATGTAAGTGATGCTATGGTCACAGCCCTTTTGACGGAACGCTTGACTAACGCAACGGATAAAACAGCTTAGTATTTATCTTAAAAGGCATAAAAAAACTGACCCTAAAAGTTAGCTTCAACAAGGCTAACTTTTGGAGGTCAGTTTTTTTTGCGTACATACCCTCATCTTTATATTGCCAAAAGATTCTTATATCTCACATTGCGTTTTCAAGCTATTTATCCTCTTTTGCCAAATACAGATTATTATCCGCCAATGTAATCAAATCAGCAATCACATCTTCTTCCGTCAAGTAAGAATCTATTTTTTCATGGCTCATCAAGGCAATCCCAAAACTGCTCGAAAAAACCACCTTATTTTCATTAATCATGATTGATTTTTCCTGAATCATCATTCGCGTCATCTGAACCAGGATTTCTAGTACCACCAATGTCGTTTTGGGCAAACATATGATAAACTCATCACCGCCATGCCTTCCCACGAAACCATACTTACCAAAACGATAATGGAGAACTTCCACAAACATCTTTAATACCATATCCCCGACAGTATGTCCAAACGTATCATTTATCCCTTTAAAATTATCCAGGTCACATAAGATAAGCCCAATTGCATATTTTTTTGCAGTTGCCTTATGCAGCTCTGAAACCAATCGTTCCGTGAAGGCTCTCCTATTGAGACACCCCGTCAGAAAATCCCGCGCCGCATTCATTTCCAGTTTTTTTCTATATCCTTCTGTTTCCAACAATCGCCGAACTCGATGTTTCAAAACCAGTCCATTGATTGGTTTTTTTATATAATCATCCGCCCCAGCCGCAAAGGCTTCTTCGATTGCTTCATCACTATCCAAAACCGTTATCATCAAAATAGGTACATGTTCGCCATATGACTCTTTTCTTAATTCATGACAAGTAATCAGTCCGTCTTTTTCCGGCATAATGATATTGAGCAAAAGAATATCCGGCAAAACTCTTTTAAATAAAGACAATACCTCATTCCCGTTTTTCGCTTCAATAACACTGTATTTCTCTTTCCTTAAAAGGTTAGCTACCAGTGTCCTGGTCAGATTATCATCGTCAGCAATCATGATCAACGGCTTTTCTCTATTCCACGGCATCTCATCTCCTCCTTTCCCTCTATTTGCAAGGAAAAGTCCCTACTAAACAAAAAATCCGTCATATGTTCTTTTCTCTACGTTCTTCCAAAACCCTTTATCCCCTACAAACATTTGACATTACCATTGCTAAATTGATTTACTCAAACGAATCTGTTATCATGATAGGTCATAGAAGCACTCCAAAATACGATGAAAATGAGGGATTGAAATGAGCCTAGATCAAACAATACATGAGCAAGAGCTCCCACATAAAAGGCGTGTTCGTTATAAAGGCACCCATCCCAAAAAATATGGCGAAAAATATAAAGAACTCCAGCCTGAACAATATGCCGACGATGTTGCTAAAATCATCCAAAAAGGCAATACGCCTGCGGGAATGCATATTTCTATCTGCGTGAAAGAAATCCTTGATTTTCTGCAAATCCAGCCTGGACAAACCGGCTTAGACGCAACATTAGGCTATGGGGGGCACAGCAAAGCCATGCTCCAGCAATTACAGTCTAGCGGTCATCTTTACTCTCTTGATGTTGATCCTTTGGAACTGCCACGAACAAGAGAACGTCTGGAAAAACTGGGCTTTGGTCCGGATATTTTAACGATTCAACACCGCAATTTCGCTCAAATCGACCAAGTGGTCTCCACCTCTGCTGCTTTCGATTTCATTCTGGCTGACCTTGGCGTATCTTCTATGCAAATCGACAATCCCGACCGAGGATTTTCCTTTAAAACAGAAGGCCTTCTAGATTTGCGCCTAAATCCTGAAAAAGGAATTTCTGCTGCGGATCGCTTAAAAGAACTGACCGTCAATGAACTGGAAGAAATGTTGATTGAAAATGCTGATGAGCCTCACGCTCGCTTGCTCGCAAAAAAAATCGTAAATGCCATAAAAAAGGGCATCCCGCTGCAAACGACCACGGAACTGCATGATCTCATCAAAAACACCTTGAAAACTATACCGAATATTGAGGAAAATGATATTAAAAAAGCCTGTCAGCGTTCCTTTCAAGCACTGCGAATCGATGTAAACAATGAATTCGAAGTGCTCGATGAATTTTTAGAAAAGCTGCCAGAGGTCTTACGGCAAAATGGCAGAGTTGCCATTCTGACCTTTCACTCCGGTGAAGACCGCCGTGTGAAAAAATCCTTTAAACGTTTTTTAAACGAAGGCATATATCAAGAAGTAGCCGCTGATCCCATCCGCCCTTCCGCCGAAGAATGTCATATCAATAGCCGGGCGCGCTCGGCAAAGCTGCGCTGGGCAATTAAAGCCTAACGTTCTTCTTGCAAAAAATCTTATAAATATACATAGATAAAAATAGCAGTCAAAACGTATAGTTTAACTGCTATTTTTATCTATGTACAGTAAACCTGGTTTTCCAGCCCTGAACAATTTGATTATAGATTTATGCTTTGCCGCCCTCAATCGTCTTTGCCGCCAAATCTTCCTCATCAAAGTACAAATGCCCCCACTGGCACATTCCTTCTAAAGTCGGCATCAACGTCCAGCCTCTTTCGGATAAATAATATTCGACCTTCGGTGGAATTTGATGATATTCTTTACGGACGATAATATGATCTCGTTCAAGCTCCTTTAACTGGCTGCTCAGCATTTTATGGGTAATACCCTTTATGGATTTTTTCAACTCTCCATACCGCATAACATCTCGTTTTGACAGCCAGAACATGATGATCATTTTCCATTTCCCACCAATAATAGATAATGTATATTCAAATGGAGCAGAAAAAACCTCATTTGATCCTTGTTTCATTCCATTACTCTCCTTTTAGTTAGTATCTTACAATTAAGTGCATACTACTATTTAATTCTTATTTGTATCATAATATAACAAGAAGCATTTTTCAATGAATTTAATGAACAGGATGATGATACGATGAAAAAATCCCTCGAACCAAACACTTTTGCCATGCCTAGCCCTGTATGGGTAATAGGAACATACAGCGACAACGATGTTCCAAACATAATGACTGCTGCCTGGGCTGGAATTTGCTGCGGTATGCCGCCTTGTGTAGCTGTGTCGCTGCAAAAGCCAAGAGCTTCTTATGACAATATTCTCAAACACAAAGCGTTCACCGTCAATATCCCTTCAACAAAACAAGTCGCTGAAGCCGATTATGTCGGCATCTTTAGTGGCAAAAAAGTCGACAAATTCAAAGCGGCCCATCTGACAGCAATCAAAAGCGATGTTGTTGATGCTCCTTATGTCGATGAATTCCCACTCGTCTTAGAATGCCGTTTAGTGAACACCATTGAACTTGGCATCCACACGCAGTTCGTCGGAGAAATCATTTCCATCAAAGCTGAAGAAAACGTCCTCAACGAACAAGGTCTTCCTGCCCTAGAAAAAGTCGATCCTTTTGTTTTTAGTTCTTCTGATAAAATGTATTACAAAATCAACGGCGAGCTTGCTAAACCATTCTCTGTAGGAATGAAGTTCAAATAATAAACACAGCCTTCTTTATTGAAGATAGCTAAATCAAATGCATAAAAAACCGTTACCAACTCCCCCTTTATTCAAAGGAGAGATTGCCTGTCTATTACGGACTGGCAATCTCTCCTTTTTTAGGTATTTTCAACAAAATATTTCAAATAGTGATTGACAATAATTTTAAATAAAGATATGATTAATATATTAATTGATATTGATTCTCATTATTATAAAAAAGGAGGTAAGCTCATGCCGCCATTCATCACCTTTGACGACTTACATGAAGTCGTAGATGCTCTCACGACCGCACTAGATGCCAAAAGCCATTATACCAGCGGTCATTCAGAAAGAGTGGCAGATTTTTCTTTGCTGCTCGCACAAGAAATGAACTTATCTTCTGTTGAACAAAAACGCATCCACATAGGTGCACATCTACATGATATTGGAAAAATCGGCATACCTGATTCTGTTTTAAATAAAGCGGGAAAATTAACAGATATTGAGTTTGCTCAAATCCGGCAGCACCCCGTAATCGGCGATGAAATCATCGGTAAAATCAAGATTTTTAATGAAGTTTGTGATATTGTCCGCTTTCATCACGAACGCTTCGATGGCAAAGGCTACCCTGATAAACTCAAGGGAACTGCAATCCCATTAGGTGCAAGAATCGTCGCCGTTGCCGATTCTTTAGATGCAATGATAAGTTCCCGCCCATACCGGGTCTCTTATGAGCTCTCAACTGCAATTGCTGAAATTGAGCGTTGCCGCAGCACCCAGTTCGATCCAACCATCGTTGATATTTTACTCAAGTTGTATCACGATGGCAGTCTTTGTAACAAAGCGAGTTAAATCGTATCTTTATGATTTTTATCAAGCATTTACTGTGCTTCGTAAAATCTCAAATAACATCATATAAATAAGGAGTGATTTTTATGTCTATTGTAGTTTTTGGTGGTGACAGTCTCGGTAAAATCGAAAAAAATTTGTATGCATGGGGAATCACGAATATGGTACATATTTCTGGGCGTAAACCTTTCGATAAAAACAAAAGTACCTTGCCTAAAACAACTTCGTTTGTATTGGTATTGACCGATTATGTCAATCACAATACGGCAAAATCAGCCAAAACATTAGCGAAAGAACAAGCTGTGCCCATCATTTACGCCAAGCGTTCTTGGTGTTCCATCGAGGGTCAGCTGCAATCAGATCGTATCCTCAAAATCAAGAATTAAATCACCTGAAAAAAAGCACTGTATATGAAATGTTCTATACGTTAGATTTTTCTAAACGTATAGAACATTTCACACAGTGCTTTTCTTATTTCTTAGTTCATATACAAGCCACAATTGACATCAAGTGTTGTTCCCGTAATACACCTAGATTCTTCTGATGCCAAGAACAAAATAGCATTAGCGATATCTGCCGGTTCAGCAATGTGCTGCAGCGGAATGCTCTCAAGCGCTATTGTCATTTCCCTCGTCATATCCGTACGCACAAAACCTGGAGCAACGGCATTTACATTGATATTGTACTTGCCGACTTCACGTGCCAGCGATTTTGTAATCCCCATGATGGCGGCCTTACTGGCAACATAATCAGCAGCAGTCGCAATACCGCCAACCTCACCGGCAAGCGATGCCAGTTGAATGATTTTTCCGGATTTTTGCTTTTTCATCAGTGGCAGCACCACTTGAATAAAATTCACATTTCCATATAGATTGACTTCTAATGTCGCTTGCCAGTCCTTTTGCTTTATTTCTTCAAAAGGTGTCGACAAACGACAATTCCCAGCATTATTGACCAAAATATCAATATGCCCCCATTCATTCTGCAATTGTTCAACAAAATGATGTATAGCCAGCGAATCTTTGACATCTATGGCTGCCACTTTAATGACAGCTCCTGGTACAGCTTTTTCAAGTGCAAGTTTCGCTTTTTGATTTGCTAGTTCCGATCGTCCCAATAAAGCAACCTTCGCACCTGCTTTTGCTAACGCTTCGACTGTCGCATAGCCAATGCCGCGGTTCCCCCCAGTTACAATCGCATTTTTCCCATCTAAACGCATAAAATCGCTCCCTTCGCTTATATATTATACTCCTCTTGCGGCAATATACGGCGAAGAAACGTTTTCGTTCGCTCTTCTTTGGGTTTCAAAAATATTTCCTTCGGTGGACCTTCTTCAACAATTCTCCCATCGGCCATAAACACGACATGTGTTGCGACATCGGCTGCAAACTTCATTTCATGCGTAACAATCACCATCGTTTTCCCCTCTTTTGCCAGTTGTTTGATTACTGCCAAAACCTCACCGACCAGTTCCGGATCAAGCGCCGAGGTTGGTTCATCAAATAAAATAACATCTGGCTCCACAGCTATTGCCCGGGCAATACCGACACGCTGCTGCTGACCACCAGAAAGCTGTGATGGGTAGTAATCTGCCCGATCTGCCATGCCGACTTTCTGTAAAGCCTGCATGCCAACTTCGATTGCTTTCCCCTTGTCCATGCCTCGCCCAACGGTCAAACCTGTCGTTACATTCTCTAATGCTGTTTTATTTTGAAAGAGGTTATAATTTTGAAACACAAAGGCTGTTTTTTTACGAATTTTACCAATTTCCTTAGCTGTAGCCTTATTCATATCCAGAGAAATCGTATCGAACTCTAAATTCCCTTGATCAGCTTTTTCTAAAAAGTTCATGCACCGAAGCAAGGTCGTTTTACCCGAACCACTCGGGCCCAGAACAACAACGACATCTCCTTTGGCAACACTGATATCAACGCCCTTGAGAACCTCTGTCTGCTTGTATTTTTTGTATATATTCTTTGCTTTCAGCATATTTTCACCTACTTTTATTTGCTCAGACGATAGCGCCCTATATGTGCTTCAGCATAATGGAAAAGTATTTGCACAATCGAGCATATGATGATATACCCTACAAAAACATCTACGTAAGCCTCGATATAATTGTACCCATACGATGCAGAAATCTTAGCTACCGCAGTCATATCCTTGACCGTCATCAAAAAAGCCAATGACGTCCCTTTAATTAAATTCACCGTGAGATTACAAATATTGGGCATTGCCACAACCATTGCCTGCGGCAGTAAAATGTGAAGATACGCTTGTATCTTGTTTAGCCCAACACACTCGGCTGCTTCAAGCTGCCCTTTTTCAAGACTGCCAAGTGCTGAGCGTAACACCTCCGACAAAAGCGCTATAATATTGATCGTAAATACTATATATGCATAAAAAATTGGATCAAAATCAAAAACATTGATGTTTAATGACCACGCTTTTGCAAGTAGGTTAAGAAAGCTGGGCAATAAGCTATACACCATAAGAATTTGCAAAACAATCGGAGTTCCTCGAACAAATGTAACGTAAGCACTCACCAGTATTTTTAAAAAGCCTTTTTGTTGATCAAGACGAATCAAGGCAATTGCCAAAGCAAAAGGTGACGCTAGTAAAAGAGGTATAATGGTAAGCTTCAAGGTCGTAGGCACAGCCGCCAAAACCAAATAAAATGTATCGACCAAAAATTGATAATTGATTTCCATTGTATCCCCTCCGATCAAGCAATCTGCTTATGTTGTGAAAATCTTCGCTCAGCCCATAAAAACACTTTCTCCAGCCCCAGCGTCATTATAAGGTAAAGAATTGCCAATGCCAAATAAGTTTCTATCGCATACGCACCATAATTCATCGATACAATAAGCTGCCCTTTGCCAATAAGATCTATATAACCAATCGTATAGGCTAAAGATCCATCCTTCATCAAGCTCACGACAGAATTGCCAAAATTAGGCAAAGCTACAACGACCGCCTGTGGCAACACGATATGAAAAAATGCTTGCCACGGACTAAGACCGATGCTGACAGCAGCTTCATACTGCCCCTTATTGATGGCTTCATAAGCTGAACGCATGACTTCAGAAATCGGTGCAGCAAATAAAAGTGTAAAACTGATGATAACAAAAAATAGTTTGTCGTAATCATTGATATTTGTATCAAAAACTTCCAAACAGAATTTAGGAAGCCCATAAAACACAATAAATAAAAGAACGATAGGCGGTGTGCAGCGAATGATATAGGTATAGCCCTGTGCAACTCGCTTCAATACCTTATGATTTCCGGCTTTGGCCCATGCCAACAAGGCTCCAGCAACAGAACCAAAAAAAATCGTTCCCACGACAACAGCAAGTGTCGCTGATAAAAAAGGCAAGAGTATGGGAAATACATCCATCAAAAATCCTAGCGAAAAAGGTCTCATAGTCTAGCGCTCCTTTGAGCAATCAGTCTTTTACATATTGGAAGAGATCTTCGCCAAAATATTTATTTTCAAGCTCTTTGATCGTTCCATTGTCTTTCAACTGCTGAATTGCTTTATCGTAATCATCAGCCAACTGCTGATCTTTTTTATTAAAGACCGGATACGTTGGAATTGCTTTATATCTTACAAACAAAAGCTTATCCGCTAAATTATGATAAGGTCCATTTTCTTTTTCCACATTGCTCTTATAGCTCAGTTCTATATCGATATAGGCATCATAACGCCCTTCCAATACCCAGTTATATGCATCAGCAACCGTGAAAGATTCGGAAGAAACCAACTTGATTGGCGTATCTGTATGCTTTTTATTGAAGTCCTCGATGACATTATACTGTGCATTTTGTGGCGCAATCGGAACAAGCTTGCCACTAAATTTAGCAAAAGACTCAATATCCTTGATTTGTGCTGCATTATCCTTCCTGAAAACCAGCCCTATAACACTTGCCCCCACGGGTTCTTTCGGAAAAATAAATTTCGCTTTACGCGCTTCTGTCAACCAGGCACCTTTTGTACCCAAATCATATTTACCAGACTCAACACCGATCAAAAGATCATCATCAGAGGTTGGTACAAATTCAAACTTGTACTGTGGCAAAAGCTTTGCTACCTCTTTTATAACGGCAACTTCAAATCCATCGGACTCACCTTTATCATTTACAAAATCATAAGGCACATAAGCCTGGGTATGCGCCACTTTGACAATTTTGGGTCCACCTTCTGTTCCAGAAGATTTATCAGCCGTCTTATTTGCCCCGCCGCAACCAGCCAACCCAAGTGCCAATCCCGCCACCATAAACAAACTCAGAACTTTTTTCAACTTCATGATTTCCATCCCCTTAATCTTTTTTCTCCAATTTTTATTCTTTCGCTGCACTTCTCACCCATTCAAGTCTATTTAAAGGCAGCCCGCGCGGCACCGTGCAATCGGCGCCAAGTAATATTCCTTCTCGCCCAGTTTCAGCAATCAGTCTATGTGTTTCATTTTTGATTGCCGCTTCATCACCTTTATAGAGAATATCCTCTGTAGTATTTCCAAAACCCCCGATAACTGCTTTACCTGAAAATATCTTTTTCCCTTCGGCCAAAGAAATATTTTCTACAACAGCCGCCCAATTATAAGCCTTTGCATCATAATCTACATACCAGCTCAAGTCATTATGATGTCCATCGTAACCACAAATGTGTAAAATGTTATATGGATTTGCTTCATTTGCCGCTTTGAGGATACGTTGTTCTCCTGGTGCAAAGACGTCTAAATAGACTTCCTTCGTTATTCTTTCATCATCAATGTTTTGCACACTAAAGTATATGCCATCGGCTTCGCCTTCCTTTATAATGCGTTCCGATAAAGTCGCTATATCTTGCGCAATCACATCAAGGCCCTTTTTGACTGCCAAGCTATCCTCTTCAATCAAATCGCCCAACAATTCTTTTGTATATCCAGGCAAAGACCACTCGAGCACTCGAGCTGGGGCAAAAATATTATAAAAGGTATAAACATCTCGCTTGATGAACTTTTGCAATTCTTTAACTAACAAAACCTGTTTTTCAATCCAAGGATGATCTTTCCCCAGAGGTTTCAATGTCGCAAAATCAGCCGCGGCATGAATATTTTCAAAGGCTGGATGTGGATAAATGAAGTAGCCATCACTCATCAGCTTCACAAAATCTGGTTCAAAAGCTTCATAAAAGGCCCGATGGCCTTCAATATTTTTTGCGGTAACGGTCGAATCAACAAAGACATTTGCCTTATCTTCATTTTCAACAAAATGAAACCAAAATCCAACCGGAATACGATCTACTTTCTTATTTTCCAATGCAGCTTCTACAAGTTCTCTCTTTGACTGTGACATACAATCCACCAAGCCTTCCTTTTATTTTAAAATATATAAAACATATATACATAATATGATTTGCAATGTTATAAATATAATAATAACATTGTTTTTTTGTATGTCAAGTATGTTTTTCAAGAAAAGGTTTTAAACGCATTGAAACTAAGCTTTTCTATTTCTCTAAACTAAAAGGCAAGGCATCGCGATTTAAGCGATGCCTTGCCTTTTAGTTGTCACTTTAATAAATTTTCTTTAGCCTAGACGGATTCACCCCATATTTTTACCAAGCATCATACCAATCATTAATATCGGATGGGCTTTCTACTTGCACTTTATCATTGCCCGCAGGATATTTAAAGAAAATCAATTTTGTACTTGCTTTTGATTTTTGTGCATATATTGTATCTTTATGTATCACAAAAAAGTCACCTTTTTTTATATGATACTCTTTGTTTTTTTTGATATCCAAATATTTGCATTCGCCTTCAAGCATGTAAATATATTCCGATGTAACCTTATGATAATGAGGTTTTTCAACAGTCCATGTCTTGTAAGCCGTGATTCCCGCTTCAACGTTGGGATCGTGTATGTAGTTTAATAGCTGCGGCAATTGCAATTCTCCGACCAGATATTCCCGATTTGAGTTTGTTAAAGATGCTTCAATATCTTCACTTTTCAGAATTTCTATTGTACTCATAGTGCCTCCTCAAATATTTTTTATTAAATAACAGTATGTACAGTTTATCGCATTCATGCATTATGCGAAAGTAAAATATATCATATGACATAAAAGCATGCGGCTATCAATATTTATAAGTGCACACATATTCATGTATTCACATATATTTTTTGAAAGCCTCATGCTTTTACTATCTTTATGAAGATTTTTTTATGGATTAAATTCTTCCGTACATAGCATCCTGTTCTTTTCTTGTCTTATAAAGCTGCGTGCTCGTATCTAACACTACCATATCGAGAGTCAACAGCTGGCCTTTTTTCGCATCCTTGACCATGCGAGCTTTTTTATTGACAAGACCGAAAAGCACATACCCTTTTTCATACGTTTCTTTTGCGGTAGCAATAGAGCCATAGGTCGTATATCCGCCGATGCCATCGATGTATTCGCCTGCTTTAAGGTCTTTTTTTGCTACAGTGATGCATTCACTAACTGGACCATCAATTGGTATAATCGTTGGTTCCCCATCAATTACTGCTTTTGCAACCGTTAAAGGCGTTTCCAAATTGCAGAGGTGATATGGGCGATATAGTGTCCACAGCGGGCCTGGTCCCATGCTATGATATTGCATCTGATAAGCAATTTCTTCATTTTCTGTCGCTACTGTCACAAAGACCCCTGGTGCTATTCCATTTACAAATTCGACAACACCGTGCTTGCTCAAGATTCCGCCGTCTTGTTTGAGTTTAAAGATATCATTGAGTTCCTTGCATCTTTCATCTGGTGATGCCTTCGGACCATGTCCACCAATGACATCTGGAACCAAACCAGTTGCATTTGACATTGCTGTCATTTCAACCATCGTTTTTGTGCCATCTTTAAAGGCACAAAGCATTCTCGGACTCATCTTGCGGCGCGTAGCTTCTTCCAAAACACTATCCGGGTTGCATTCATAGTCAAGCTTGTTGTTCTTGCCTTTTCCCATGACTTTGACCTGCATGCCCATAGCTTTGGCAAAAGAGTAAAGCTCCATAACAGCTCCTGGTTCGTCGCCAGCAGAGCCTGTATAAATCACACCATTTTTATCACCAAGTTTTTTAAGATAAGAACCGATGACAACATCGGTTTCAACATCCATCATGACAACGTGTTTATGGTTGTTTAAAGCATCGGTTGCAATTTTAACACCGACCTCTGGAACACCGGTTACATCAATCGCACATTCTACAAGATTTGCCTGTGCGATGAGATCAGAATTTTCCGTAGCGACATATTTACCCATTTCCATATATTTATTGGCGTCTTCCAATGTTTTTGCTACAGCAATATCTTCATCTTTTATGCCTGCATAATGAAATGCATTGATTACATTTTCCATTTTTATATCGGAAACAATTGCTGGCATAATGCCTTTCATCAATGCCATCTGCGTTACCATTCCGCGGCCCATCTGCCCCGCACCAACGATACCTGTGCGAATGATTTTACCTTCAGCTTCACGCTTGATTAATTTTTGATCCATGTTCAACATAATAAAGTCTCCTTTTTTCTATTAAAAACACTTAGGGTGTTTTTCGCTAATGAATTTCAATCGTCTGCCCTTTTTGTATATCCTGTTTTAAAAGAGGCTGATCTCCTTTGAGCATAATGCAGCCTGGTCGATCCGGAACATCGCCTCCTTTAAAGCACAAGGTGCAGTGTCCAAGTTCTTTCAATGTAGACGCAGCCTCATCACCAATCGCCGTGATTTCAAAAACTTTTTCGGCAATAATCATCGTATCGCCAATTTCCAGTTCCAATAATAATTGCGTCTTCGTATGCAAAACAGAAATTTCGGCAAGTTCTGGAGGAGCATCTTCGTTGAAGAGAATGATAAAATTAGCATCATCATCTTCCAGGAAAAAAAGAGCATCATCTCCCCAACTGACAATTTCAGAAAAATATTTCATGGTTTTCCTCCAGTAAAATTTATTAGTAAAGTCCGATACTTGCTGCATAAGCTATTACAACAGAAAGCGGGCCTGTGATAACGCGAGAATAAAGAACTGCTGGAACACCAAGCTCGATTGTCTCAGGTTCTGCTTCGCCAAGGCTCAGCCCTACTGGGACAAAATCAGCTCCAACTTGGGCATTGATTGCAAAAAGTGCCGGCAAAGCGTACTGCGCTGGTATATTGCCAAGACCAATCTGCGCTCCTAGCAACGTTCCAACAACCTGGGCAATAACAGCACCAGGGCCTAATACCGGGGATATAAATGGTATTGCACAGATAAATGAAATAACCAGCATTCCCGGCAAAGTGCTGGCAATCGGCGAAATCGTGTTAGCAATGACATTGCCGATACCCGATGCACTGATGACACCCAAAATCATACTTACAAATGCCATAAACGGGAGAATGCTCTTTATCGTAATATCGATTGTTTCCCGGCCAGCTGCATAAAACTTATTGACAATACCGCCGATTCCTATGCCTAAACGAGTCACAAAATTTTTCTTTTTCCCTGAATTCATCTTAGCAATTTCTGCTTTTGCCTGGTCTTTGCTTTTAGGTGCACCAGCTGCCTGTATCGAAACAGCAGGTTCCGCCTTGGGCGCAGTTCCATCGGCATAACTCAAGCATTTTTCAGTGACAGCTGATACATAAAGGTCTTCCGTTATAAATTGTGCGAGAGGTCCTGTTTTACCCACGGGCAAAACATTTACGGTAAAGATTTTTTTCTTTGGATACACGCCGCACCGAGCAGTTCCACCGCAGTCAACCACTGCTAATAGGATTTCGGTATCGGCAACCCCTGTAGAAAAACCATCAATGGCCTCACAGCCCGTCATTTCGGCAATCTTTTCTGCAACCGGATGAATCCCGCCGCCAGTCACACTTATAATTTTATGTTTTTGTTCGGTTGGCACAATCGTCAATGGGCCGCCCCAGCCACCGGAACCTTTTTTTATTGTGATGGATTTATACATGAATAATCCCTCGCTTTCTCTAATAAATCTTAAAAAGTTTTTCCTTCTTTTTCACACATATAGGCGTATATTTTTTCTGTCAAAATACCACGGATAAGGATCACAACGACACCAACGAGGAAATATCGAACAGCTAAATCACCAAGAGGAAGTCCAAGTGCCGTAATTCCCGCTGCAATACCCATGTAAACAAAAAGCTCACCGCCATTGGCATGAGGAAATAATCCTGTAACTGGATGTAAAAAACTCACATTTGCATCGTAGAATGCTGGTTTATATTTCTCATCCACAAAACGACCGAATGTGTAACTCATTGGATTCCCCAAAAACAGTACAGCTAAAATTGGCAAAACCGTATATCGAGTAATGATGTTCTGTGTTGCTTTCTCTGCAACTTTATAGACACGTTCTTCGCCAATAAGCTTAATCACTGAACTAACTGCGGTCATCAAAATAACAACCAATGGGATTATCCCCGTTACCCAACTAGAAAATGTTGCAGCTCCTGCTTTAAAAAGTTCCATAAACCCGTTTGCTAACCCAGCAATAATTTCCATAATCTTCACCTTTACCTTTCATTCTGTTTTTTTCATTTCGAAATATAAAGAAAAAGAAAATCTTCAAGGGCCCTCTTTTTGATTTTCCATTAATTAGCAATTGCCATTATTTTCTTGCTTGTTTGTGACTCTAAACGAAGCTCCAGAGCTTCCAACGCTTGTAGATGCCCTTTATATATTTTTTGCCGTTTTGTCGGCAATGCCATATAGTCTCGCTTAAGATCATAGATACTCTTACCGGCTATATCTGAAAGAGTTTTAAATCTATTAAAAATAGTAATGCCTTCCATCATTTCTCCACCTGTAATCATTCCATCATTCTTGCAAGCAATGATCACGATATTTCCCGGACCTATTTTTCGGCGCTGCGCACCAATTCCTATATTGCCTAATTTATGCAATCGGCTCACAGCTTTTCTATATTGCTTGACCTGTATATGCGTACCGATAACTTGTATAACCAGCAAAATAAACAAAATCCCGAATAAAGTTTCCATTTTCATTTTATTTCCTCCTCTTGCCGTTACATCACAATGCTTTTTAATCTATTCTATTTTTTCTTTTCTATAAATGAACTCGTGTGCATAAAAACTATCATTCCTTTATTCTCAGAACCTATACATCATTCTGACAATTCATATTATAGCATCGCCCAAACTCTTTTACAATATATCTATATCTGAACATTTGTAAAAGAGTTTTGTTGTTTTTTTATTTTTTACATATGTTCAACAACTGCTTATATGAAAATTGCAAGCCGCTTTTTATCTATAAAAAAAGATAATCTGGCTTGCAATACATCTATCTTGCTATTCATTTTTTTCCATGAACGCAACAAGTTCTTGTGCACAATCCACATCCGTAATAAGAATATTTATATAGCCACCTCGAATAGCGCCCAAGACAGCTTCCAGCTTTTGTTTCCCACCAGCAATGCCCACGCGTCTTGGAATTTTCTCCAATTGTTCAATAGCCATTCCAGCAACACGCTCATTGAATTCTTGAAATTTTTTCATCTCCCCCTTAATGTCAAAAAAACGTAAGGCAATGTCACCTACAGCGCCCTTATTTACAAAATCCTCCAAGATATTTCGATCCACGTAACCTGTTTCAAGTAAGGTTGAATCCTTAGTTTCAGGAATTCCGATTCCCATAATCACCATATCGATTTTATGATACAGATTGATGATTTTTCGAATAGATTTTTCCTTTTGAAATCCATCCATCACTTTTTTATCAGAAAATATCGCTGGTGAAAAAAATTGGATGCATTCGCCGCCAAACAAATCCGCAAATTCTCGTACTAAATAATTCGAATGAATATCAAGCCTGCTTTCAGCCACCCCGCCTAATATAGGGACAAACGTACATTTTATCGCTTTGTCGATCACACATTCCGCTCGTGTTACATTCTGTATGGTCATTCCCATACCTACACCCACATAGTCACCATCAGAGATTGCCCTAGACAAAAAATCCAATGTTCCTTTCCCAATAGCTGAGCTTATATGCTGCGTGCCTTTTTCTAAAGGACTGCTTTGTACGATGATTACTTCCCTTAAGTTAAACAATTTTTCCAATTTACGTTCAAGCTGGCCAAACGCGACGTTATCTGGATTATTTATTTCAATCTTCACAATCCCATATTCTCGTCCCAATTTGAGCATCCTTGAAACGGTAGGCCGTGAAATTTCTAGCAGATCACATATCTCCTGTTGTCCTTTCCCATCTTGATAATACAAGCTGCAACACTTAAAAATCAACCTTGTATCATCTACCATCTTTTTCATAAACTTCCCCCTTTGAGCTGGATAAAATCATGTCGATTATATCATTCTACTCAAAACAATGCCACTTATTTTTAGATAATTCATTCTAATTTCATAGTTTGCAATAAAATCACCTGCATATTCAAAATAACCGTAAACCAAAAAATCAGTTTTAGTTTACAATTGACGCTATTATCTTTTTGTTCTATAATCAACTTCATATGGACCGCTTATTTTCACAAACATTCTTGTATGCATCTACGTTGTTGGTTAACTATATTTTTTATTATGTTTACAATAAAAAGGAGCTTATTATGTCTATACGTTATATAACGACTACAGCCTTACTTGCCAGTATCATTGCTCTTTCCGGTTCTTTGAAGGTACCCGGCATTCTTCCCGGTACAGAATTTCAACTTTCCGCCCCGATTGCAGTGGCGATTTGTGCAGTTTATGGGTTTCGGCAGTATTTTCTCGCCGGTATCCTCGCCAGCTCCATCAGCTTGATTCTTGGCACACAAACGGTATTCAATATCGCCATTGCCCTGCTGTTTCGCCTCACTGTTGGACTTGTCTTAATCATGGGTGGGAATTCCTTTATTCCGGTCGTACTGGCAGGACCGCTTGGTTCCTTCATCGCGAGATTCAGTCTAGTCCTCATTATGCAGCAAGCGGCATGGGCCGTTATTTTAAGTGCAGTTCCCGGCATGATTTATACAGCACTTGCCGCCTGGCCATTGACCATAGCTTTACGAAAAATCACCCAAAAAGCCGAAAGAGGGGTTTCCCGTGCTCTATAGTATAAAAATGCGATCAGCCAAACAAGAAGGTTCTGTTCAACGCCATATTTCAGGAGCTGAACGCATCGTAAAAAAAGATAAAGTAGATGCAGTCGTTCAGTCCATGGTGCAAAGAGCGATGAACCACGATCGCGGACAAGCTGATTTTATCAACTTAAAAATCGAAGAAATCGTTTCCCCCAATCTCGTATACATCGACCAGCTTCCCATATGCAGTTTGACAGCAACGAACCTGCCACAAGCACGGCAGCTTGCCATAAAAAAATTAGCCGCTGCCGGTGTCACTGCTGCTGCTGCCAAACGAGGTCTTGAACAATTAACACAATTAAACGACAGCATGCATGGTGCGATGCTCTTATCAGCCCTTACCGGGGAGCGCCTAGATGCCCAAAAATCCCGTGGCGTCCGTGTCACAAATATGGATATATCCGATGCAAATGATTACGAAAGCCAGCTGCAAAAACTAGGCCTTACGGATATCCATGTCAGAGAAGCTTTGGTACTCGCCTCAAAAGTCCAATCGGCTCCAGGAATCAAAGCCGAGCTCTGCTGGTCCGATGATTTGACCTACACAACTGGCTACGTTGCCGACTCAACCGGGTATTTCCGCATTCCAAATCTAAAAAAACTGAACAATCCCGTCGGCGGACGCGCCTTTTTCATCGATGAAAAAACCGATTTGCTTGCTTTGATCGAGTATTTAGAAAATGTTCCTGTATTGGTAACGCCAAAAGTAAACGAGGTCGCACTATGAAAAAGTTGATACAAATCCAAGATACCTGCAAACTTTTAAAAAGTACCGCCAATTTTCGGGAAACGCACACTTTGAGCCTTTGTTCAGCTGCCCATGTAACGCATAACGCAAAAAACGCTCTGCTTCTCGCTTCCAACAATTATCTCGGACTCACGCATCATCCCAAAGTGCAGGCTGCAGCTATAGAAGCCGTCGAGCGTTACGGAACCGGATCCGGAGGCTCCCGTTTGACGAGCGGCACGCATCCTCTTTATGAAGCTCTAGAAAATCGCATCGCCAGCTTCAAGCAAGAATCTTCGGCCTTAATTTTCGGCACTGGCTACATGGCAAATGTCGGTGTGATCAGTGCACTTGCAGACAAAACCAACGATGTAATTTTCAGCGATGAATTGAACCATGCGAGCATCATTGATGGCTGCCGCCTAGCCAAAGGAAAAACCTTGATTTATTCACATAGCAACATGGACGATTTAGCTAAACTTTTAAAGAACACACCTTGTTCCGGGCAGCGTTTCATCTTAACCGATGGCGTATTCAGCATGGATGGTGATATTGCTAAACTCGATGAAATTGTTTACTTAGCTCAAAAACACGATGCCATGGTCATGGTCGATGATGCCCATGCGACCGGCGTCATCGGTCCTGGCGGCAAAGGAACTGCTGCGCATTATAATCTTTGCGGCAAAATCTCTGTTGAAATCGGCACATTGAGCAAATCCTTGGCAGCTGAAGGAGGCTTTGCTGCTGGCAGCGATCTTCTCATCAAATACTTGATGAACAAAGCTCGCAGCTTTATTTTCTCCACAGCGCTTTCTCCGGCAAGTATTGCCAGCGCTGATGCTGCTTTACAGGTTTTGCAAGAAGAACCCTGGCGCGTCGACCGGCTCAAAGAAAAATCCAGCTTGTTTAAAACCAGCCTATTGGCTGCCGGACTTGAGGGATTGCCAAGTGAAACACCAATCTTGCCAATCCTCACGGGCAGTGCAAGCCGCACCATGACGATTGCTGCAAAGCTGGAGGAACACGGCCTGCTGGTCTCGGCAATCCGTCCTCCGACCGTGCCCCAAGGAGAAAGCCGCCTGCGCCTCACGGTCACAGATGCCCATAAAGAAGATGAGTTGATTGATGCGGCGACTCGGATTGGACAGATTTTTAAAACCATTGATTAACGCAACAAAAAAGATGTTTTCATTTGCTCAAGGCATTGAAAACATCTTTTTGTTTGCTCTTTTTATTTTACCAAAAGCAGCATATTGGTTGCTTTATCATAGCGGCTCTGGAAGCCAAATATATTCTTTATATCATCAACCGACAGCATCGCCGCTCCGTTTTTCAAGGTAAGCGGATACATCATATTTTTTTCTTGTTGATTGACAATCGCTCTGGTTTCGCCAAGTTTAAGAAGTGCCGTAACTTTCTGGTAAACTGCGATAATATTGCCCTCGCTGTCCGCATCTACCTTACCGCCAATGAACTCGACAAAGCTCCGCAAAGGCACATGCCATACCCCGGTTATTTTTTGTGGCGAAACCGCAACCAATGGCGTTTGCAGCAAATTGCCCCAAATGACCAGCAAAGTATTATTTGCAGTTTCTGGCAGAATTGTCCGCGGACTATCTATCTTTTTCTGTTTATCGATACTGTACGTGTCGATGAGCTCACCACTTTGCGTATAGCCATTGATCGTAAGGACATTTGCATCCACGGTAATCGTCACATAGTTTGGCTCTGCTTGCGGATCATGAAAAAAAGCATCCCATACCTTCGGTGATAAATCCGTATAATACTTGTTGCCACTGCGTCCAGCCACAAGATAAACCGTTCCTTTGGCCGGACTATCGACAAACGCATCTTGATAAATCGGATACGTACGCGAATACCCATGATCATGTCCATTGATGACCAGATCCACATGATGCTTATCGATAACTGGTGTCAAGACTGCCTTGACCTGTTCATTGGAACGGGTTGCCTTATTGTAATAAGGTGTCTTATGAAAGAGCACGATATTCCAGGATTTTTTGCTTGCAGCTAGATCTTCATCCAACCATTTTGCTTGAAGTTCGAGCATATTTTCTACATAAGGATGTTCTTCATCCACCTGGCTGTCCATAACAGCAATATGTGCATTTCCGTATTCAAAGGAATAGACCTGCCCTTTTAACTGTTCCGGACCATTGCTTGGCAAACGCAGCTGCTTTTTAAAATAAAGCGGCATGACTGAATGGTTTTCTTCTGGAACATCGTATGTTTCATGGTTGCCCGGAACGGACATGCTTGGGATTTTATCAATGACATCTTTCGCTGCTGCATACCAATTCTGCCAATGCGCATAATCTTGTCCAACTTCCACCAAATCACCGACATTCATAAAAAAGGCGGCATCTGGATGTGCTGCATAAGCGTTATGGATGGTCTTCTTCCACGGTCCGTATTCAGGATTTTTGGGCAAACCACTTTGTGAATCACCAAAAACTAAGAACTTAAAGGAAGCTGCGTTTTCCGGCTGCGTAGAAAACGTTGCCGCCTCACTCCAGTTGTTTTCTGTACCGACACGATATGTATAGCTCGTCCCTGGCAGCAAGGAAAGTGCTGTAGCATAATGCACGCTGAGCTCTTCTTTATTGGTTTTGAATAATTCCTGCTCAGCTTTTATCGTAGCAGCTTTTTTCCAGCTACCTTTTTTATACGCACTCGTCTTTAAAAATTGTAAGACTCCGGCTTCTGCTCCACTAGACGTAGACCAGGCAATCGTTTGCGTCGTTTTAGGATCGAGGTTCCATGTAAGTGTTATATGATCTGCCTCACCATTTAATTGATCAGCGGCAAATACCTTCGTTAAATTCAGTGGCAAACTAGCAGCGACGAGAGAGGCTCCACAAGTTTTCAAAAAAAGTCGACGACTAAGCCCTTTATTCGTTTCACTGAACAAATCCAATAAGCTTTTTTCTTGATTCACAAAAATCCCTCCATTGCAGTAAATATACTTCATTTCTTAATTTTACTACGTTCAAAAAGGGAAATAAGGAAGCTTTGGTTAAGAATTTGTTAAGTTTTGCTTTCGTATTTCAGGCAGACTTCCAAGCTGCAACTAGCTCTGCCGCTGCTTTTTCAGGTTTCATCGCTTCTGTGACCGCAGATACGACAAAGAAACCATCCACTTTGGTCTTAGCCAAAGGTGCAAGGTCAGAGACTTTTACCCCGCCACCAACAACAATCGGAATCGGACTTATCTTTTTCAGCTCGGTGAGTTCATCTATCGTTCTCGTGATCACATTGCCTTTTGCATCGAGCCCACAATCCGGCTTAGTCAGCGTTTTATGCAAAGGACCAGCACCAAAATAATCGATAGGCGATGTATCGACTGTTTTCACATAGTTTAAGAGTTCCTCTGTCCTTGCCGACAGACCGACAATCGCATCTTCGCCCAAATACTCTCTGCAAACCTCCACAGGAATATCCGTTTGCCCTACATGTATTCCATCTACCTTTATCCCCGCTTTTCTCGCTGCTAAGATGACATCCAATCGATCATTGACGACCAATGCGACTTGCTCTGACTTTCCCGCGCGCGAAATAACTTCAGCCGCCTGACGGGTCAACTCGATAAGTTCTCTTGCTGAAGCCACTTTGGAACGAATCTGCACGCAAGTAAATCCAGCTTTGATAGCTGCTTCGATGATGCTAGCCACCGGACGATTCTTTGTATTTTCCGGTCCAATCACAAGGTATGCTGCTATATCTAAGTTTTTTCTCATACTCATTTTTTATTCTCCAATATCGTGTTTACTTTTTGAACCTTCCCATGCATCATATCCTCATGGCCTGGACGGATATCTGCTTTCAAGACGACTTCTGTTCGGATTCCTTTTTCGGCAAGCACAAAAGTCGCCTCTTTGACGACCCGCATCACGTCATCCCAGTCCCCTTCGATTTCGGTAAACATCGATGTCGTCCGGTTTGGAAGCCCCGATGCTCGAATCACCTTTATCACTTCAGCGACTTGAGCAGAAAGCTCGTCTCCCACCCCGCAAGGTGCAATGGCAACGGCAACTAAAGTATTCATTCTTTTACCTCCTCAATATCAAATGGATTATCGGCAATTTCTTCTGCTGTAGCCTTATAGAGTTCATCGAGAAACTGTGTTTGGAAATGGCCTGGACCATCGACCTTTCCCTGCGCAATCTTCCCAGCAAAATTATAAATGGCAGCGCCCGTCAATGCTGCAATAAAAGGAGAAGTCCCGCTTAAATAAACTGCCATGACGCCGCCCAAAGAACAGCCCGCTCCCGTTATTCGCTCAAAAAGCGGCGATCCACCATGAGAAAAAGCAACCACCGAACCATCCGTAATCAAGTCGATTTCCCCTGATACAGCGACGGCTCCACCAGTCCACTTGGCTAAAGCTATTGCTGCCATTTTGGCCTCTACAACCGAATCCGTAGAATCGACACCACGAACCTTAGATATTTCCGTTCCTCCCGATAAATTCCAAAGCCCTGCCAAAGCAATGATTTCAGATGCGTTCCCACGGATTATTCCCGGCTTATATTCCTTAAAAGAGCGCAGTAGTTTCGTGCGAAGCTCCCCGATTCCTATAGCAACTGGATCGAGGACCCAGGGCCTGCCGGCAGCCTGCAAGGCCTTAGCCGCCCTTGGCAGTGTCTCTTCATAAATTGGAAAAAGCGTTCCCACATTCATATACATAGCCCCACCAGCTTTTGCCAAAAATTCACCTTCATCTGGCAAATACACCATGGCTGCCGAACCACCAACAGCCAGCTGTGCATTGGCTACGAGATTGATGGTCACCGTATTGGTAATAGACCCTGCCATCGGATTTTTTTCTTTGACCGTTTCTACGGCCTCTCTGATTTTTGCCTTGATTTGTTCCTTATCCGTCAATTTCAGCTACCCCTTTATTTATTATTTACTTTATTTAGCGTAAACAATGCCTTAAAATACTGCTTAAAATACAAAAAAGACACTTGCTACGAAGGCAAGCATCTTTTTATTACATTGTTGCTTCCCTACGTCAGTATTAACTAACAGGTTCAAAGGGTCAGGTTTTACCTTCTCAACTCCAAAGAGTCCCCCCACAATCTATCTATTTCTTATTTTTTTATAACGTACCACCGTTTCCCTTTTCTGTCAACACAAAGCCTCACTTCATGCGAATGACCTTGCCAGCTCTTTGCCCCGTAAATACACCTTGATCTACTACCAATTCCCCATTTACCAGCACATATTCCATTCCTTTCGGTTTTGCATCCGGCTTACCCCGATCGGGAAAATCTGCTAGATCTGCCAAAGCCGCAAAATCAAAAACAGCAAGGTCTGCATCATAGCCAACCTTTATAACACCTTTATCCTTTAAGCCAAAGGTTTGGGCCGGCAAGACCGTTGCCTTCTTGACCGCTTCTACCAAACTTAAATCCTTACGCTCTCTGACCATTTCCTTAAAATACTTTGGAAATGACCCCGCAATCTGCGGGTGGCCTTCTCCTTTTTTATACGTTCCTATATCTGTCGACGGCATCGCATAGCTCTTCTTGAGCGCTGTATACACTTCGGATTTATCCCCCATAAAACAAATCACCGACTCCATCGGATACTGCTCCCGCATCTTTTTATAGAGCGCATAGTCTAGGCGAGTTCCCGTATATTTCCCGGTTGCCACAACCATATCGCTAAATCGCATTTCATTATCAGTGATCGTTTGCTCATCAAAAGTCGCCGTACCAATAAATGTCGTCCAATCTGTATACATACCGCTGTCGATTTTTATCCGAACACCTTGCTCAATTGCTTCATCGACAATGCGAAGCGCATCAGCCATAATACCTGTACCGTATTGGTAGACAAAATGCGATAGCAAAAGATCTACATCGGCTCGTTTCGCTATCGCGAGTACCTCATATAAAGAATACAAATCATTTTGCGTAAAAAGACGTGTATGAATTGGCATAATCCGATTATATTCAGCGCAGACCCGAGCAAGTGCGGTAATCTCTGCAGCTGATGCGCCCGGTGAATAATCCAGGCCAAAAGATACTCCGCAAGCACCTTCATCCAGAGCATTGCGCGCCAGATCCTCCATTGCACTTACTTCTTTTGCCGTCGCCCGTCGATAGGGGTCTTTGATTCCCACCGCCTGCCGAAGCGAAAATGAGTGACCGACAAGTTCAGCTTGATTGATTACAAAACCTGCCCTATCTTGCTCTTCAAAAAACCGCCCCATCTCCACCGGACTTAATCCGCAGTTTCCTCCAACACTTGTCGTTATCCCCTGACAAGCCGAGAGTTCCCCACTATAGTCATAGCCATCGACATGACCATGCACATCAATGAAACCGGGCGTCACCACCAAATTCGTTGCATCAATCACCCTGTGCGCTTCCATTTGCTCCGTGGTCACTAGAGCAATTTTTCCTGCTTTTATTCCTATATTCATTGGTTCGGCTTTATCTTTTTCCGCATCAATCAGTGCGGCATGATGAATCGCTACATCTAACATACAAATTCGTCCCATCTACTAAATATTACTTGAGTCCTCAACACCAATGACCCCACTTTGCTGCGCCAAATATCTCTTTTTCCAGTGATTGAGCCAATGCAGTAAATCCTGCCTCGCCAAAGGTTTAGGCAATGAAAGCACCTTCGTATCTTCTATTATTTTTTGTGAAAGCTCCAACAAGGCCTTGGCAGCGGAACTTTCCGGTGCCGTTTCAAATATCGTTTTCCCTGCAAGCTCGCTATGCTCGATTTTTTGGTAATAATCAAGATACGCAATGTCCTTCACTTCAATTGCCGCGGCATACTCTGTTAACTGCGCTCTGGCTGGATAGATATCCGCATAATTGACGAGCAAAGAAATCGGCAACGTCTTATTTTTACTGGCATGCACAATCCCCGCAAGAATGCTGTTGGCTGTTACAAAGGCTGGAAATCTGCCATCGGTCACGATAACGCACTTTTGCATAACGCCATCGCGCATGGGCAAAATAAAACCAGTACAAGGTATATCCCCTGCAATATCATACAAAATATAATCAAGTCCAAGCTTTTCGATTACATCTTGATTTTCAAGCATCTCATCGGCAATATGAATACCTCTTGCCATACAGCCTCCACCGGGTTCTAAACTGCCAAGCTCCAGGCAATAGACGCCAGCTGGTGATTTTATGATATAGTCCTCTATATTAATTATGTATTTTTTACGATATTCTTCCAAAACTGGCGTAATATCCTGCTCTCCACGCAATAATACGGTCGAATTCAAACTGATATCATTGCCAACTTGCAGAACCTTATATCCCTGCCGCACCAAAGCCGTACTCAGATTGGCCGTAATCACGGATTTACCGATTCCGCCTTTGCCTAAAAAACAAATCCGCTTCGCATTTTTCATGTAAGTTCACCTCTTCTTATTAACATTTCTCGTCAAATCTCAAATCTCCTTTGTAAGTGCTCCATGCAAATTTTCCAACGAAAAAAAGCAACAGCTAAGTCTTAATTTCCAGACTTGGCTGTTGCCTTTATTTAAACTTTTTATAAAAAAAGAACCCCTTATTCCCCAAATATTTTTTACAAACGAAATGCATGGATCGCTTGCTGAAGATCATCTGCCATCTTAGCCAAATGCTGGCTTGATGCCGCAATTTCTTCAAGTGATGCAGATTGTTCCTGTGTCGATGCTGCAATCGTCTGGGCCTGCCCTGCTGCATCCTGGCTTTCTTTTTCCATCAACTGCATAGACGCAACGATTTCCTGACTGTGATTATTTGATTCTTCAACAGAAGCAGATATCTCGTGGATCTGCTGCGTTATAGTCAAAACCATCTGAACAATTTCCGTAAAATTTTTACCGGCATTATCAACAATTCTGGCACCAGCATCAACTTCAATTTTACTTTCCTGCATAAAATCGGCAGCTTGAGTTGTGCTGCTCTGTACTTCAGCAATCAGCTCACTAATTTGTTTGGCAGCATCTTGTGACTGCTCGGCAAGTTTTCGCACTTCTTCGGCTACAATCGAAAAACCACGTCCAGCTTCACCGGCACGAGCAGCTTCAATAGCGGCATTAAGCGCCAGCAAGTTGGTCTGATTGGCAATGCTCGATATAACTTCTACAATTTTCCCAATCTGTCCAGATTTATTTTCCAACAATTCTATAGAGCTCACACTCGCATCTGTCTTCGTCTCAATAATTTGCATCTGTGCTATAACTTCTCGAATACTTTGCTCGCCCGCAGCCGCATTGGTAGACGTTTTTTCCGCGGCACTTGAAACCTTTTGCGTGTTTTCGGCAATCTGAACAATCGCATCTGACATCTGGATGACATCCTGACGTGATTTTTTGGCGTTCTGTAATTGCACGTCAGCACCATGCACTAATTTCTCCGTTGAAGAAGCAACTTGCATCGATGTTCCCGAAGATTGGTCGACCGTCGATGTAAGTTCTTGAGCCGAAGCCGTTAATTGCTGCGAAGAATCTGAAACCTGTCCAATAAATTTGCGCACTTGCTCGAGCAATATATTAAGCAAGGCCGCAAAATTCCCAAATTCATCTTGCCGATCCAGCCGTATTTCCTGTAACGTAATTTTCCCTTGATTGTCTTTTTGAATACCTTGTTCCAGCACCTGAAAAGCCTGGAAAATGGAACGAATCAAAAAAGCCGCCATACAGACGTTGATCATTCCACTCAAAATCAATATAACAAAGACAATTTTGGTCTGTTGATCGATTGTTTCCAATTTCGCCTGAAGAATTTCAGCGCTTTCATCATGTATTTTATCCGTGAATTCCGACAAGGCATCCGCTTTTGTGTCAAAGGAATCCATTAGTTTATTTCCTTCAGAAGGCCCTCCATCAATATATGCTTGTGCCATTTTTTTGCCAAGAACATAATATTCTTCAAAGGACTGACCATACTCTTTAAGACTTTTTTCATTATCAGGATGCAATTTTATAAAAGACTGCAAAGACTCCCGAAAACTTTGCGCATTTTCCTCGGCATTTTGGAACCCATCATCTTTTCCATCCATTGCCCGAGTAGCACTGATATCACTGAGATATTGCTGCACTTGTATTACCGAATACTTCATTTCATTGGCGAAATTTGCCGAAGGATAATCGATTTCTTTAATTTCATTGTTATAAGAAATTATATAAAATAGTAAAACCGCATTTAAAACAACCGTTGCAAACACCATGATTCCCAGCATCTGTAACTTACCACGATATGATCTGATTTGCATAAAACAACGCCCCTTCGCAATCGTGTAATATCGATATGAGAAGATATTTCTTCGGGCTAGAGACGATATCCTTTCAAATTTCAAGAAAATTTTATTTCCATCCCATAATTATATTAAATGTCGTCTTCCATTTGCCATTTCAACTTACAAATAACATATTATCCCAGAAACTTCATTTTAAATTACAAAAAAGCAGCCCATCCGACTCGATGAGCTGCTTTTTTGATATCACAATCATTTTTCATGTATTGCTTGTATTTTGTTATTCACATTCTTCAAGACAATGTATTCTCTGATCCTTTTTCGAATAAAATCAAAGTATCTGCCTTATCTTCATGAATTTTTCTTGCCCAAGCAGGATCAGCCAACAGTGCCCTGCCAACGGAAACGAGATCAAATTCACCTCGTTCAAGTCGTTCGATGAGCGGTTCCAAACTCGTGTGCTTTGCACCTTTTCCCTCAGTGAAAAACTCAATGAAATTCGTATCCAGCCCTACGGAACCAACCGTAATTACAGGCTTGCCTGTGATTTTCTTTGTCCAGCCAGCAAGATTCAACTCAGATCCTTCAAATTCTGGGTTCCAATAGCGACGTGTCGAAGCATGGAATATATCCACTCCAGCATCGCGAATTGGCAATAAAATAGATTCCAATTCTTCCGGCGTATTAGCTAGTTTATCTTGATAATTCCCAAGCTTCCACTGTGAATAGCGGAAAATTATAGGAAAATCTTTGCCTACTGCCGCTCGGCAGGCTTTGACCACTTCGCAAGCAAAACGAGTGCGATCAACGGCAGAGCCGCCATATTCATCATCTCGCTGATTGGTCTTCGCCCAAAGGAACTGATCGATGAGATATCCATGTGCGCCATGAATTTCAATACCATCAAAACCAATCCGCTTTGCCTCGGCTGCCGCTTGCCCAAATGCCGCAATAATTGATTTGATTTCTTCTTTGCCAAGTGGCTCTGTCACTTTTTCCCCGGTCATTACATCAATGCCAGAAGGACCGACTGGCAAAGCCTCAGGATTTGGGTTCTCGCCTCCGATTTGTCTTGCCATCCCAACATGCCAAAGCTGTGGGACAATCTTGCCACCAGCTTTATGGACTTCATCCACAACATGTTTCCAGCCAGCAAGAGAAGCTTCTCCATGAAAATTTGGACGATTCATCCCCTCAGCTGCCGCCGGATGATTGATCAAGGTTCCTTCGGTAATAATCAAACCAGTTTCATTTTCTGCCCGGCGACGATAATAACCCGCAACATCCTCTCCTGGTACACCATTAGGAGAAAATCCTCTTGTCATCGGCGCCATAACAACGCGGTTTTTTATATGCAAATTCCCCAAAGTGATCGGCTGAAATAAAGGTTCCAATTTTTTTGTCGTATTCATACTAACACCTCATTTACTTTTATTAATCAAATTATACGACCAGTCGTTTTTATTGTCAATAAAAATTTTGATAAACTTTATTCTTTTAAAACTATTATATACATTGCCATTCATCAATCGCACCAGGAACAGCCTCTCTGACATTGCATCTTACAACCCAGCCAGCCTGTTGTGCCTAAGAGACACAGCCACATACAACACCATATACGTTTAAACATAGAAAATCACGCTCCAACTATTATGATATACGCTATTAGACTGCATTATTCTATCTAATATTTTGTGAAATATCATCTCCTATGCGTGAAAATAGCATTTCATAAAATCGACTTCAATTTATCAAAAATATTCAATTATCTTATAATTTTAGAACGCTCATCCAAATATTACAAGAATTTTTCTACTATCAATTTCATCTTTTACTATTATTACAAATAAAAATGACATGCTATCATAAAATATGGTAACACGTCATTTTTGTTTACATTAACCATCTAAAAACATACTATCTTAAATACACCTTATCACTACGCTATAAAAGACGTAGAAATACTACCAAAAAAAATTTTATTTGACTAAATATCCTCCATCAACAGGAATAATTGCGCCCCCTAAGTAATCACTTGCATGTGATGCTAAAAAAATGCACGCTCCTTTCATGTCATCTCCTGTCCCCCAACGATGTGCCGGAATACGATCTGTTATTTCTTTATATCGAGGATTAGATTGGTCAAGTAAAGCTTCATTCATTTTTGTGGCCATATAACCAGGTGCTATCGCATTGACATTAACACCTCGTCCTATCCAGTCGTTGCTCATTTCTTTGGTCAACTGTGTAACCCCGCCTTTAGCCGCAGAATAGGCTGGAACCGTCTGTCCGCCAAAAAAAGAAACCATTGACGCAATCGTAATAATCTTTCCATAGCCTTTTTTCAACATATACTTTGCAGCTTCCTGACAAAGTATAAATACTGAATTCAAATTGACATTAAGTACTGCATCCCATTCTTCAATAGGAAAAACTTCTGCACTATACCGACGTTGTATACCATGTGCTGTTACTAAAATATCCACTTCTTCTCCCAGTTTTTCCATACATTTATTAAAAGTTACATAAACCTCTTCGCGCTTTTCAAAATTTCCCTTTACACCATAGCACTTAAACCCGCGCTGACAAAATTCTGCTGCAACATCATATACTTTTTCAGAAGTTCCCACAATAGCCACTTCACAACCAGCTTCCATCAAACCTTCCGCCATACCATACCCTAGTCCACGAGTTCCCCCCGTAACAATTGCTTTCTTCCCTTGTATATCAAATAAATTCATCATTATACCCTTTCCTCATTTCTCAATTTTAATCAAATAAAATAACAATTTTTTTCACTTTAGGATCCGGGTTATCCATTTTTTCAAAGACTTGATCAATTTCACTAAACTTCACAAACGTTGTAGCAATTCCATCAAGATTATACTTATTATTTTCCATATTTTTAATAGTAGGTTCAAACTGAAAACATGACATACGTGACCCGATAATATCTATTTCTCTCTGATTAATCATTGCTTGTGTAATTTGCTCTGGCTCTGTAACAAACCCCATTGGTACAACTCGCCCAGCATTGCTAATTATTCCAGGTTGCATAACAAAAGTTAAAGATCCTGGAAAACATGCTGAATCAAATGCTACGCTTACCCCTTTTCCTTTTGTAATATCTTGAATTTTTTTTATCACATCTTCTTTTTTAGAATTAATTATATGAGTTGCTCCATATTCTTGAGCTCGAATCAAAGACTCATCATTAATATCGCAGCATATAATAGTACGACATCCTTTTGCTTTGCAACTTTGCAAGATAATTGACCCAATAGTTCCAGTCCCTAATATAAAAACTACATCATCAGATGTTACACGCCCACGATTCGTACAATGTGCCCCAATTGCAAATGGCTCTACCAACGCAGCATCTTTCCATGAAATATTTGCTGAAATCTTATAAACTTCTGTTTCAGGTGCTATAAAATATTCTCTCCACCCACCATCTACTCCAGACCCGCGGACCTGAACATTCGCACAAACATTTTTACGTCCAATTTTACATTGATAACATTCTCCACACGTCATAATAAGATCAACAATAACATGATCGCCAACAGCTACATTTTTCACTTTTGAACCAATAGCTGCTACAACCCCAGCGTTTTCATGCCCTGGAATTCTTGGATATGTAGAACATGGATTTGTCCCATGATAAATATGGAAATCGCTTCCACATACCCCAGCTGCTTTCATTTTTACTAGCACATCAAATTCACTTTTTAGCTCTGGTACTTCGACATCTCTAATCTCAACTTTATGCGGACTTACTACTACTACTTCTTTCATAAATATCATTCCACCTTTTATTTATTAAATGTCATATCTGGCATTACTATCTAAAACAAAAATAATTTCAAAAAACAAAAATATTATTTTTTTCAGATTTTTTATAAAGACTCTATTCGCTTTCCTTCTTCAGGTTCCAAGTCAATTGGTTCAAGTTTATCTACAACAAACCAAAATCCTATAGCACCAAAAAATGTAACTGCCGCAATATAATACATAGCAAAATGGAAATTATTGGCACTTTGCAATAATGAGCCAAAAACGATAGGTGTAATTATTCCTGATAAATTACCAAAAAGGTTTAATATTCCACCAACAGTCCCCATCATTTTTTTTGGCATAATATCACTCATTGCTACCCATCCTAAATTAGAACCCGCATTAGCACAAAAAGCAATAGATAAAATACCAATAGCTATCCATGGTGAATTTTCGAAAAAATTTGCCAAACACAAAACTGCCGATAAAAGCATACCTACTGTCATTGGAACTTTTCTAGCTATAGTCGTCGAATATCCATGTTTCAATAGCATATCGCTTATTGTTCCACCAACTAAGACTCCTACCATTGCCATAATATATGGAACACAAGCCATAAATCCAGCCTTATCAATGGAAAGATTTAATCCTTTTTGCAGATAAATTATAAACCAAGTCAAAAAGAAATACAGTGTAGAGGATGCTGCAAACTGTGCAATGAAAATTCCCCAAACACGTCTTTGGCGAATAGCAAATATAACTTCTGACCATAATACTTTTTCTGCTTTTTTCGTTCCATCAATATCCGGATTATATCCACCATTATGCTTGATATAATCAAGTTCAGCTTGATTTGCATTTTTACTATCACGTGGGTCGCGATAAAAAAAGTACCAAATAAATCCGTATATTATAGCTATGCCACCAGAAAAATAAAATACAGATTCCCAACCAAGATCTCCAACCATAATAGCCAAAACTGGCGTAAAAATCGCTAAACCTATATATTGAGCGGATGAATATGTGCTAATTGCTCTAGCTCTTTCTTTATTAGGAAACCACAAGGATGCAATTTTAGTATTGCTTGGATAGGCTGGTGCCTCTGATATTCCAATCAATATACGACAAAATATCAAAAATGCAAAAGACGCACTAGAGGTGGCTAAAATAGAATGTGCACTAAATGCCATAAGAAAAGTAAATAATCCCCATATACTTATAGCTGCTCCATAAAGCAATCGTGGCCCAATTTTATCCAATAAAACGCCTACTGGAACCTGTGCAACAGCATACGACCACGTAAACGCCGAAAATAATATTCCTAATTCTGTTGAACTCAATTCAAATTGACTTTGAATTGCAGATCCTGCAACTGATAGATTAGCCCTATCCATATAATTAATAGCTACTGCTATAAATAACAGCATTAAAACTCCCAGTCGCGTTTTTGTTGGTTTTTGTTCAAGATTATTCATCAAAATACCCTCTCCTAACAAAATATTTTCATGTTCTTTTTTATACCGCATAGAGCAACTTATTTATTCTTACTAGTTTACAAATCATGGCCGTTGCAAAGTTCCATCTTTTAATCGAGTTTGTGTCCATGTAGTTACTGTATTTTCACAAGGATATTTTTTAGCCTCTTCTTCATTGATATCTACCCCCAGTCCAGGTTTATCATTGGCATATACATATCCTTTATGATATTCTGGCAAACCTGGAAATACATCTAATAATGCTTCTCTAGGTCCCTTTAATTCTTGAATAACAAAATTTGGAGGTTCTGTACCAGACCATTCCTGCAAGCCAAAATTATAGGACGACAAATCAATATGAATATTCGCTGCATGTGCTAATGGCGACATATCCCCCGGTCCATGCCAAGCTGTTTTTACACCAAATTGCTCTGCAAATATTTGCAATTTTTTTGCTGCTGTAATTCCACCGATTTGGCTGATATGAACACGAATATAGTCTATTAATTGCTCACTTATTAAAAATCTCCATTCATAGGGATTATTAAATAATTCCCCTTGTGCCAATGGTATAGATGTATGTGCTCTCAGTTGCCGTAACCATTCTCCTTGTTCAAGAGCTATTGCATCTTCCAAAAAAAATAATTGAAATGGTTCTAACTCTTTGGCAAATTGAATTGCTTCGTTCGGGCTGATACGCTCATGCACGTCATGGCATAGTTCCACTTCAAAGCCAATTTTATTACGAATACTTTCAAACAATTTAACCGTATCACGCATATATTTTTTGCTATCGAGATATATTCCATCCAAAGCGCCTTTTGGCGCATTTTGCGGAGCCTTACTAAAGCCGTTTCCACCATAACCGCCACACTGACAACGAATGTGCGTTATTCCTTGCTCGTTGTATTTTTGTATATTTTCACATAATTCATTTAAGTCTTTACCATCAGCATGCCTATATATAGGAACGCCCGCCCTACACTTTCCTCCAAACAGTTGATATAGTGGCATATTTGCCATTTTCCCCTTAATATCCCAAAGTGCCATATCTATACCTGAAATCGCATTGTTTTCAATTGGTCCATTACGCCAATACCCATTTTGATGCATTAGGTGCCAAAGTTCTTCAATATTTTCAACCGATTTACCAAGTAGTAATGGAGTCAAGTATTCTTCTATCAAACATTTAACTGCAAGATGTCTGTACGCAAACGTCGCACATCCTAGCCCATATAACCCATCTTGGTTAGTTTCAACTTTTACAACAACAAGATTAATTCCTTCTGGTGCTGTAAGAATGACTTTGATATTTTTAATTATAGTTTCCATCTTTCTCCTCCTCGTATAATATATTTTGTAAGCAAGATTTCCGCCTTGCATACAATGTAAAACTTCTATTATGGAACTCCTGATGCTACAATTATT